>Ga0209570_1000924_pt1 | contig 21655 bp, 19 predicted proteins | sample EBPBio172007_DNA_FD_185861 | JGI IMG/M metagenome (GOLD analysis project Ga0209570, IMG submission 185861) | Wastewater treatment Type I Accumulibacter community from EBPR Bioreactor in Madison, WI, USA - Reactor 1_9/17/2007_ DNA (SPAdes)... | ecosystem: Engineered > Bioreactor > EBPR >... | reverse complement strand
CCGGATTCCTTGACGCCGCCGAACGGCGCGACCTCGTTGCCGAGGATCGCCGAATTGACGCCGACCATGCCGGATTCGAGTTCGTCCGCGACCCGGAAGGCCCGGGCAAGGTCCTTGGTGTAGAAATAGGCGGCGAGGCCGAAGGGCGTCGAATTGGCGAGGTGCAGCACCTCCTCCTCGGTCTCGAACCTGTAGACCGCGGCCACCGGGCCGAAGGTCTCCTCCCGGCTGAGCGCCATCTCGGTGTTGACACCCGTCAGCACGGTCGGGGTGTAGAAGGTGCCGCCGAGGGAATGGCGCGCGCCACCGGTGACGACCGCCGCGCCTCTGGCCCTGGCGTCCTCGACGTGCCGTTCGACCTTGGCGAGGGCATTGGCGTTGATGAGCGGGCCCTGCACGACGCCCTCGGCATCGCCGGGGCCGACCTTGAGCGCCGCGACCGCCTTTGCGAAGGCCTCGACAAAACGATCGTGGATGCCGGCCTGCACGAAGAGCCGGTTGGTGCACACGCAGGTCTGGCCCATGTTGCGGAACTTGGCGATCACCGCCCCCGCGACCGCCGCATCGAGATCGGCGTCGTCGAACACGATGAAGGGCGCGTTGCCGCCGAGTTCGAGCGCGACCTTCTTCACGGTCGAGGCCGCCTGCCGCATCAGGAGCTTGCCGACGGCGGTCGAACCCGTGAAGCCGATGAGGCGCACGGTGGGGTGCTCGGTCATCACCTTGCCGATCGCGACCGCATCGCCCGTGACGATGTTGAGCACGCCCGGCGGCATTCCCGCCCTCTCGGCGAGCAGGCCGAGCGCCAGCGCGGTCAGCGGCGTATCCGGCGCCGGCTTGACGACGAAGGTGCAGCCGACCGCGAGGCCCGGCGCGCATTTGCGGGTGATCATCGCCGCCGGGAAGTTCCACGGCGTGATCGCGGCGCAGACGCCGATCGCCTGCTTCTGCACGATGATCTTCGAGTTCGGGAACGGCGAGGGCACGGTCTCGCCGTAGATGCGCTTGGCTTCCTCGGCGTAGAACTCGACGAAGGAAGCGGCATAGGCGACCTCGCCGCGCGCTTCGGCGAGCGGCTTGCCCTGCTCGGCGGTCATGATGCGCGCGAGGTCCTCCTGGTTCGCCATGATCAGGTCGAACCAGCGCCGGAGGATCGCGGCGCGCTCCTTGGCCGGCTTCTTCGCCCAGGGCTTGAAGGCGCGTTCGGCGGCGAGGACCGCATCCTCGGCTTCCCTCGCGCCGAACTCCGGCACGCGCGCGAGTTCGGCCCCGTCGGCCGGGTTGGTGACCACGCTCGTCGGCGAACCGACCCATTGCCCGTCAATCAGGCACTGCGTGCGCAGAAGAGAAGAATCGGCAAGAAAAACGCGCATCGGGTCAGACTGCCTGATCAGCGAGTTCGGCGAGGGTTGCGAAATGGTAATCGGGTGTCGTGAGATGCTCGACCGCAATCGTGCCGCCAAAGCCGCCAAGGCCTTTCCGGCGTTCGATCCAGCAGGTCGTGTAGCCAAGCTTCTTGGCGACGCCGATGTCATGATACTGGCTTTGCGCAACATGCAGGATTTCGTCGCGCATGATGCCGGAGCGGCTGATACGTCCCCGTGCGAAGCCGAAGAAATTCGGGTCGGGCTTCTCGCAGAGCGCGTCATCCACGGACACGCTGTCCCAGAACGGGTTGCCGAGCGTGCGCGCGAAATGATCAAGTGCCCAGCGTTGCGCATTGGTCATCGCCACAAGGCGATAGCGCTCGGAAAGCCGTTTCAGCGCCTCGACCGAATCCGGGAAAGCGGGCCAGAACTCGGCGGAATCGCGGAAGCCCCGCGCCAGCGCCGCGCTGTCTTTCAGGCGAACATCGCGCACGAGATCGAAATAGGCGCGTTCGAGATCGTCAGGATAACGCAAGGTTTTCCCTGCTGTCCGCGAGGCGCGATAGGCATCGAGGATCGCCTCGTCGCCCACATCGGACGGCGCGGCACCGGATTGCCGCAGATAGGCGAGCATGCCGCCTTCGAAATCGATCAGCGTGCCCACGACATCGAATGTCATGACACGGAAGGCGTGGAACGGGTTGGGCTGGCTCATGGTGCTGTGGGTCCTGTCCCTGCAGAAGGCGTTAAAACTCAGGCGATGGCGCTGCGGATTTCGGGCTGGCCCAGCACGTCATCCAGCGTCTTTTCGAGGCGACGGAGCAATTCGCCCATCTCGTCCGCCGTGCAGGAGAGGGCAGGGGCGAGGCCGATCGTGCCATCGGCGAAGGCGCGGAACAGAATGCCGTTTTCATAGCCGCGCGCGAAGAGCCGGTCAGAAAGTTTCAGCTCCGGCGCGAAGGGGGTCCTGCTGGCCTTGCTCGAAACGAGTTCCAGCGCGCCGAGCATGCCGCGCGCCCGCGCGTCGCCCACCAGCGGATGACTAGCGAGCCGGGCAAGGCCGGCCTCGAACAGGGCGCCGACCTTCTGGCCATTGGCGAGAATGCCGTCCTCGTAGAGCCGGATAACTTCAAGCGCCACCGCCGCGCTGACCGGGTGGCCGGAATAGGTATAGCCATGGCCCACGGCCACATCGGGGACAGCGCCGTCGGCGATACCGGCGTAGATCTTTTCACTGATCAGGACCGCGCCCATCGGCATGTAGCCGGCGGTGAGGCCCTTCGCGACCGTCATGATGTCGGGCGTCACGCCCTCGGCGGCGCAGGCGAACATCGGGCCGGTGCGGCCGAAGCCGGTGATGACCTCGTCGGCCAGGAAGAGGATGTCGAGCTCGCGCGCGGTCTCGCGCATGGCCTTCAGCCAGCCCACTGGTGGAACGATGACCCCGCCGGACCCCTGAACGGGTTCGCAGAAGAAGGCCGCGACATTCTCAGCGCCGAGTTCCGCCACCTTCTCGCGCAGGGCCTGCACGGAGGAGGCAATCACCGATGCCGCATCCGCGCCCGCCGGATTGCGATAGGGATAGGGCGAGGCAATGTGATGCTGGTTCGCATTCGGCAGGTCGAAATTGCGATGGAAGACCGGCAAGGCCGTCATGCCGGCGCCCTGCGACGAAGAGCCATGATAGCCCTTCTGCAGCGCGATGAACTGCTTCTTCGACGGTTTGCCGATCGCATTGAAGTAATGCGTGATCAGCCGTATGGCGGAATCCACCGCATCCGACCCGCCGAGGCTGAAGTAGACGCGCGACAGGCCCGGCGGAGCGATCTCGGCGAGCTTGGCCGCGAGGCGGATCGTCGGTTCCGAGGCGAAGCCGAAGTAGCCTGTGGCATAGGGGAGCTTGCGCATCTGCGCAGCCGCCGCTTCCACCACGCTTTCATGGCCATAGCCGATATTCACGCACCAGAGGCCGGCAAAGGCATCTCACGCACCAGAGGCCGGCAAAGGCATCAAGCAGTTCGCGGCCCTGCGCATCGCGGACGAACATGCCTCTCGCGCTATCGAGCACGATCGCGCCCTTCGCCTCATGGGCGCGATAGGCGCTGACCGGGTGTACGTAATGGTCCCGATCGAGCTCGACGAGTGAATTGGCCAGCATTTGTGTCTCCTGAGCCTGCTCCGTTCCCTGAGGCTAGCGAGGACGCGGAGCAGAGCGTGGCTTTTTGCCCTGATGAGGGAGCCGATGAGGGAGCCAGAGATGTCGTTCACGGGTGGTTCGCAGCAGAATATGCTGTCTCCCATCGAGCGGCTGAATGCCGAAGCAGGGCATTTTCCGGCTTGAGGAGGCGCGCAAGCCCCTCCGGAAAGGCTTGTTTTGCCGCAGCGCGCGGAATTGTGCCGGACGACCCCGTAAATACGGCAGATTGTTCTGAACTTGCCGGCCATAAAGCGCGATTCCCCATTCGCGAATGCTGCCATCATCCTCGCAGATGGATCGCGGGCCTCGGCTCATCTCAGGGCGGGCGCGTGACCATCATAAGGCAGCGAAGTCGGGCAACATCCTGTTGCGATACCTGCTGGGGACAGCGCGGTCCGACACCGGTGTCTCTCCCCCGAGTGGTGGAGGGCCGCGCTGGATCCCGCTTCGTCCCGTCAGGCGGGTTCGTGGGATGTCTAAGACGAAACCAGCCGGGAGGACGGCGTCCGCCGGGCTGGACCAAGAGCGACAGAAGAGATCAACAGCCGCCCTTCAGATGAGGCCGGGGGCTACAACGACAATCGGGTTCAAAGCGGCCGACAGCGGCCATCAAGGGAGACCACGATGATGGATAGCGACATCAAGACACTTGCTCTACTGAACCACGGCGAGCAGGACCGCCTCATGCGGGCCATTCGTGGCGGTGCGTCGCGGCGCGAACTCCTGGGTTTGATGAGTGCCCTCGGCCTCAGCGCGGGGATCGGCGGCTCGGTGATCGGGACTGCAACCACTGCCCATGCCCAAACCCCTAAGAAGGGCGGCAAGATCCGCGTCGCGGGCTTCGGTTCCTCGACGGCCGATACGCTCGACCCAGCCAAGCAATCCTATTCGACCGATTATTGCCGCTGCACAATGTTCTATAACGGCCTCACAGAGCTCGACGAGCTGATGGCCCCGAAACTCGCCCTGGCGGAATCGATCGAGAACGAGAAGGCGACCATCTGGACCATCAAGCTGCGCAAGGGCGTGCAGTTCCACGATGGCAAGGAACTGACCTCGGAAGACGTGGTCTTCTCGCTCAAGCGCCATCACGATCCGGTCTTCTCGCTCAAGCGCCATCACGATCCTGCTGTCGGCACCAAAGCCAAGGCGCTGGCCAGCCAGATGAAGGAGATCGTCGCCACCGGCAAGCACGAGGTGAAGATCACGCTTACGGCCCCGAATGCCGATCTTCCGGTCATTCTCGGCACCTTTCACTTCCTCATCGCCCAAGCCGGCACGACTGATTTCTCCAAGGGCATCGGCACGGGTCCGTTCAAGTGCAAGGAATTCACGCCGGGCGTGCGTTCCATCGCCGTGCGCAACGAGAATTACTGGAAGCAGGGCGGCGGACCTTATGTCGACGAGATCGAGTTCTTCGGCATTCCCGATGTCGGCGCCCGCGTGAATGCTCTCCTCGCCGGCGACGTGCACCTCGTCGGTAACGTCAATCCGGCTTCCGCCAAGCTGATCCTCGGCGGCAAAGGCCTGAAGGTCATGGAAACGAAGTCGGGGAACTACTCCAACCTCATCATGCGGCTCGACCAGGCTCCCGGCAACAACCCGGATTTCGTGCTGGGCATGAAGTACCTCCTGAACCGCGACCTCATTAAGCGGAACGTCTTCCAGAACTACGCGGAAGTGGCGAACGACAGCCCGGTTCCGCCGCTCAACCGCTACTTTGCGAAGGATATCCCGCAGCGGCCTTTCGATCCTGAAAAGGCGAAGTTCCACCTCAACAAGGCGGGCGCGCTGGGCTCCCCGCTGCAGATCACGACCTCGCCTGCCGCCACCGGCTCGGTGGAAATGGGTCTCGTGCTGCAGTCCTCGGCGAACCAGATCGGCATGAAGGTGGACCTGCGGCAGGTGCCGGCGGATGGCTATTGGTCGAATTACTGGTTCAAGGTGCCGGTCGGTTTCGGCAACATCAACCCGCGCCCCACGGCGGATATCCTGTTCAGCCTGTTCTTCGCCTCGAACGCGGCCTGGAACGAGTCAGGGTGGAAGAACGAGAAGTTCGATCAGCTGCTCGTTGCCGCCCGTGCCGAGACCGACGAAGCCAAGCGCAAGCAGATGTACACCGACATGCAGGTGATGATCCACGAAAGCTCGGGCATTGGCATCCCCGTCTTCATCAATGGCCTCGATGCCCATACCGACAAGCTCAAGGGTCTGCGCCCGATGGGAACAGGTTCGCTGATGGGCTATTCTTTCGCCGAGCATGTCTGGCTCGACGCCTGACACCAATAAAAGCGGAGCGTCGCGGCCTTCGGGCGGCGGCGCATCCCCGGAGCGTATGGGATGACGGGAACCATCGGGACATTGCTGCTCGGCCGCCTCGTGGCCGCGATCGCGACCCTGTGGTTCGTGGCGACCATGGTCTTCATCATCACGAACCTGCTTCCCGGAGACGTGGCGCAGGCGTTGCTCGGCCAATCCGCGACGCCCGAAGCCGTGGCGGGCCTGCGCAAGGCGCTCGGGCTCGATATCCCGCCCTTCCAGCGATACCTTTTCTGGCTCGCCAATCTGGTGAAGGGAGATGCCGGGCGTTCGCTGGTGAATGGGATGCCGGTGGCCGAGCTGATCGGCTCTCGCCTTGGCAATTCGCTTCTTCTCGCCGGCATCACCGCGCTGGTCGCGGTGCCGCTCGCGCTGGCGCTTGGTATTGCGGCCGCTGTGAAGCGCGGCTCGATCTATGATCGCATCATCGGAATGGGAACCGTGCTGGCGGTGTCCGTGCCCGAGTTTCTCGTGGCCTCGGCGGCGGTGCTTGTCTTTGCGGTGCACCTGCGCTGGCTGCCGGCGCTTTCGCAACTCGGGCGAATCGAGACTTTTTACGACGGATTCCGCGTCTTCGCGCTGCCGGTCCTGACGCTCACTTTCGTTATTCTCGCGCAGATGGCCCGCATGACGCGCGCGGCGCTCGTCGATGTGCTCTCATCCTCCTACGTTGAAATGGCGAGGCTCAAGGGGGCAAGCCCCGCGCGTATCGTGGTGTGGCACGCGCTGCCGAACGCGATCGGCCCGATCGCCAATGCGATCGCCTTCTCGCTCTCCTTCCTGCTCGGCGGCGTGATTATCGTCGAGACGATCTTCAACTATCCCGGTATCGCCAAGCTGATGGTTGATGGCGTGGCGACGCGTGACATCCCTCTTGTGCAGGTCTGCGCGATGCTGTTCTGCGGTGCTTACCTGCTGCTTGTGACGGCGGCAGACGTCGCCGCCATCCTCGCGAACCCCCGCCTGAGGCATCGATAGCCATGAGCAATGCCTCCTCCGTTCGGGCCCGCAGGCCCGTCGCACTCATGCAGATCGTCATGCCCGGCATCGTGCTGTTCTGGCTGGCGATGACCTTCGTCGGGCATTGGGTTGCGCCCTACAGCGGGGCTGCGATCCAGGATGCCGACCTCTTCGAGGGCATGAGCCGGAAATTCCTGCTCGGCACCGATTATCTCGGGCGGGACATGCTCTCGCGCATTCTCGAGGGCGCGCGCTTCACCGTGGGCATCTCGCTCGCGGCGACCGCGCTGGCGGTGGGTTCGGGGCTCCTGCTGGCGCTGACGGCTTCTGCTCTCGGCGGGCTCGTGGATCAGGCGCTGAGCCGCTTCCTCGATGCGCTGATCTCCATTCCCTCGAAAATGTTCGGCCTCGTGGTGGTGGCAGCCTTCGGCGCATCCATTCCGGTGCTCATCATCACCATGGCGATCATCTACATTCCGGGCTGCTACCGCATCAACCGCGCGGCAGCGGTGAATATCGCGGCGCTCGATTTCGTGGCCGTGGCCCGTTCGCGCGGCGAGAGCACGCTCTACATCATGCTGCGCGAGATCCTGCCAAACATGGCAGGCACCACGCTCGCGGATTTCGGCCTGCGCTTCATCTATGTGGTGCTGCTGCTCTCCAGCCTCAGCTTCCTGGGGCTGGGCGTGCAACCGCCCGATGCCGACTGGGGTTCGCTCGTGCGCGAGAACATGCCGGGCCTGCCCTATGGCGCGCCCGCCGTGCTGATGCCGGCTCTGGCGATCGCCAGCCTGACCATCGCGGTCAACCTCTCGATCGATGCCTTTTACGGCCGGCGGCGCGGACGGGAAGGGGTGCACTGATATGGCCGCCCTGATCGATATCCGCGACCTTCGCGTGGAAGCACGCGGCGATGATGGCGAGCCGGTCGAGATCGTGAAAGGCGTGACTTTCTCGGTCGAGCGCGGCGAGGTGATGGGCCTCATCGGCGAATCCGGCTCGGGCAAGACCACCATCGCGCTGGCGCTGATGGGGTATGCCCGCTTCGGCTGCCGCATTTCCGGCGGCACGGTGCGCGTGGGCGACACCGAGGTGACGGGCCTGAGCGAACCGACGCTGCGCCAGTTGCGCGGGCGGCGTGTGGCCTATATCGCGCAGAGCGCGGCGGCCTCCTTTAACCCCTCGCGCACCATCATGCAGCAGGTGATCGAGGCGGCGCGCATCCATGATACGCTGGATGAAGCGGCCGCGCGCGAGAAGGCCATCGATCTCTTCCGCGCCATGGCGATCCCCAAGCCGGAGACGATCGGCGAACGCTATCCGCATCAGGTCTCGGGCGGACAGTTGCAGCGTCTCATGGCCGCGATGGCCCTCATCACCGACCCGGAAGTCGTGATCTTCGATGAGCCCACCACCGCACTCGACGTGACCACGCAGATCGAGGTGCTGAAAGCCTTCAAGAGCGCCATCCGCGATCGCAGCACCACCGGAATCTATGTCACGCATGATCTCGCGGTGATCGCGCAGATCGCCGACAGCATCACCGTTCTGCGCAACGGCGAGGTTCAGGAAACCGCAAAAACCGGTGTGCTGCTCGCGACGCCGGCGCAGGATTACACCCGCAGCCTGCTTGCGGCAGCCGAACCCTCGGAACGTTCGCGGCCTTCGCTGGCGGAAGCCCCGGCGCCGCTGTTGAAAGTGACAGGTCTCACAGTCGGCTACGGTGCGACCGACAGCGAGGGAATGCCTCTGATCCCGGTTGTGCGCGACGTGGATTTTGCCATCCGGCAAGGCGAGGCGCTCGGTGTCATCGGCGAATCCGGCTGCGGGAAATCCACGCTCGCACGGGCGATTTCCGGCCTCACACGGCCTGCGCGCGGCACCGTGGAGCTTGGCGGCAAGACGCTGGGGCCCGGCTTGGCGCAGCGCAGCCGCGAGGAGTTGCGCGAGATCCAGTTTGTCTTCCAGATGGCGGATACGGCGCTCAACCCGCGCGTCACCATTGCGGAAATCATCGGCCGGCCGCTCACCTTCTTCTTCGGCATGAAGGGCGAGGAGCGCGAGCGGCGTGTGCGCGAACTGCTCGATCTCACGCATCTTCCGGCGAACGTGGTGAACCGCTATCCCGGCGATCTCTCCGGCGGGCAGAAGCAGCGCGTGAACCTCGCCCGCGCGCTCGCCGCAAAGCCGCGCCTGCTGCTGTGCGATGAGGTGACAAGCGCCCTCGATACGCTGGTCGGCGCCGCGATCCTCGATCTTCTGGCCGAGCTGCGCAAGGAGCTCGGGCTGACGACGATGTTCATCAGCCACGACCTGAAAACCATCCGGGCGATCTGCGACAACGTGCTGGTGCTCTACGCCGGCCGCGTGGTGGAGAAGTTGCCGGCCAGCGCCATCGCGGCGCGCGGGCATCATCCCTATGCGAAGCTGCTCTTCTCCTCGGTACCTGCCCTGCATCAGGGCTGGCTCGACGGGCTTGCGGCGCCCGCCATGCCGGCGTCCGCCACGGATGCGCAGGGAAAGGCCGGTTGTCCCTTCTTTCACCGCTGCGAATTGCGCATGGCCGGCACCTGCGATCGCATAGTTCCGCCCATGCGCCAGACCGCCGAGGGCCTGACCGTCGCCTGCCATCATCCGCTGGAAGGCTGAAGCCGCCCTGACCTGGACCATCCCCTGAAAGGAACCGCCATGTCGCTGATCGTACCGATCGACCACCACCCCACCTTCGCGCCCAAGCACAGTCTACCCGCCCCGGAACGGTTGATTGCGGGCAGCCCGGAATTCGACACCTGGGCGATGGATGAGAGCCGCGGCGGGCAGGTGCGGTCCGGCGTCTGGCAGGCGACACCGGGCCTCACGCATTCGATCAAGGGCGAAACGCTGGAGTTCTGCCACATCATCGAAGGGCTGGTGGAGATCACCGCCGAGACCGGCGAGAGCTGGACGTTCAAGGCGGGCGACAGTTTCGTGATGAAGCCCGGCTTCGTGGGCACCTGGAAGACGATCGAAACCGTGAAGAAGGTTTATGTCGTCGTCTCCTGAGACAATTCGCGGGCGAGCTTCCCGAGCAGGCTCATGCAGCCGGCCAGCTCGTCCACGGTGGTATATTCGTCCGGCCGATGCGCGCGGGCGATGTCGCCGGGGCCGCAGACGATGGCCGGAATGCCCGCCGCATGGAACAGGCCGGCCTCCGTACCATAGCTGACCGACTGGCGCGGGCTTTGCCCGGTCCAGCCGGCGAGAAGGCGTGCAAGACCCTCGGCCTCGGGCGGCAAGGCGGGATACCGGGCGATCTCGGTGATGTCGAAATCGAGCGCGCGGGAGGAGGCCACCTCCTGACGCGCCTGTGCGATGACGGGCAGCAGCAGTTGATCGGCATCGTCTCCCGGGATAGTGCGCAGCTCGAAGGCCAACGTCGCGCGATCGGGGATGATGTTCACCGCGCTTCCGGCTCGGAGGATGCCCGCAACGAGTGTCGAATGATCAGGTGAGAAACGCGCGTCGCGCCGCCCCGCCGCAGCGATTCCCTGAGCCGTTTTCTCTATGGTTCGCGCCAGGGAGGCCGCCGCATAGAGCGCGTTGACGCCCCGCGCAGGCTCGGAAGAATGCGCCGAGCGCCCCGCGAAAGCCACCTCGTAGGCCACTTTCCCCTTGTGCGAGAGCACCGGTTGAAGCCCAGAAGGCTCCCCCACGATGCAGCCTGAAGGCGGCGCACAGAGGCGCGGCAGTTCCGCGATGAGATGCGGCACGCCCCGGCAGCCGATTTCCTCGTCGCAGGAAAAGGCGAGGTGGATGGGCCGCTTCAGCCCTGCCGCCTGGAACATCGGCACGGCGGCGAGCATGCAGGCGAGAAAGCCCTTCATGTCCGTAGCGCCACGCGCCTGCAGCCGGCCCTCGACCTCGGTGAGGCGGAAGGGGTCGGTCGTCCAGCTTTGTCCCTCCACCGGCACCACATCCATGTGGCCGGAGAGGATGACGCCACCGGGTTGTTCCACCGGGCCGATGGTGGCGAAGAGGTTCAAGCGGTCGCCCTCGGGCACGGGTACGCGATGCACCGTCAGGCCCGCAGCCGTGAGCTGCTCCGCGATCCAGCCTGCGATAGCCCCGTTCGGCTGACCCGGCAGGCCGGGAAAGGCAACGAGATCGGCGAGGATCGCTTCGGGTGAGCGGCTTTGTGGCATGGTCAATTGTCTCCTGCGGCAAATCATGATGGGAGGCGGCTGGCATGACCTGCCGAAGATGCTGCTCGGATCGGAATTCCCTGCCGCAGAAGGTTGTTTCGTCCGGTAGTGTCAAAACAGCACCATGCGCTGGCACTCGCGAGCCTGCGGCGGAAGCTTCCGGCGCCTTCGCCGCAAAATGGCAGTGAAACATGGGAGCCTGCCCGATGACACTCGCTTTTTTGCCGGAAACGCTCTCGCTCGATGCCCGCCACCATGTCGGCGGCAGGCGAGTCGCGGCCCTTGGCCAGTTGCCTGTCGTCCGTCCCTCGGATGGCGTCACCGCCGCCATGCTTCCGGTGGCCGATGCGAGTGTGGTGGACGAGGCGGTTCGCGCTGCGCATCGCGCCCTGCGACAATCGGGTTGGGCGCGCGCCATGCCGCGTGACCGCACCCGCGCGATGCATCGCTGGGCGGACCTCATCGAGGCGCATGCGGCCGAGCTCGCGCGGCTCGAGGCGGTGGTTTCCACTCGGCCTGTGGATGAACTCCCCACTGGCGATATCGCGATCACTGCCGAGCAGATCCGCTTTTTCGCCGAACTCGCGGACAAGGAAGGCGGCGCGGTCGTGCCGACGCGCGACGAGAGCCTCGGGATGATCCTCGATGCGCCGGTCGGTGTCATCGGCGCGATCACGCCGTGGAACTTTCCGATCTCCATGGCCGCGTGGAAAATGGGCCCGGCGCTCGCTGCGGGCAACGCCATCGTTCTGAAGCCCTCGGAGATGACACCTTTCTCGACACTGCGCATGGCTGAACTCGCGGTGGAGGCTGGCATTCCGGCCGGGCTCGTCAACGTTGTCTTGGGCGATGGCCCCACGACCGGCGCGGCGCTCGTCGCGCATCCCGGCATCGGCAAGGTGAGCTTCACCGGATCGACACTTGCGGGCTCCGCCATCGCCGCGAACCTCGCGGCAACCGGGTTGAAGCCCATGACACTCGAACTCGGCGGCAAGAGCCCGCAGGTGGTCTTCGACGATGCCGATGCCGATCTCGCGGCGCGCTGCATCGCCCGCTCCATCCTTTTCAATGCCGGGCAGGCCTGCGTGGCCGGTTCGCGCGTCATCGTCGCGCGGAAAGCCGCGGATCACCTGCGCGACAAACTGATCGGACTGATGAGCAATCCGCGCGTGGCGCCGACATGGGGGGAGGGCTCAGGCGCCTATCCGGTGATTTCCGGCAAGCAGCTCGCGCGGATCGACAGCCTCGTGCAGGCAGCGCGGAAGGCAGGCGCGGAGGCGCTGATCGGCGGCGGCCCGATGCAGGCCGAGGGCTTCTTCTACACGCCGACGATTCTCGCGACCGAGGACCGCGACAACCCGGCGGTGCGCGAGGAGATCTTCGGCCCGGTCCTGACCTTCGAAACCTTCGACGACGAGGAAGAAGCCGTCACCACGGCGAACCATTCGAGCTATGGCCTGTGCGCGGGGCTCTACACGCGCGATCTTTCCCGCGCCATGCGTCTCACGCAGCGGCTGGAGGCGGGCACGGTTTGGGTCAACCGCTATGGCCGTTCGCGAGATCACATCCTGCCCACTGGCGGGTGGAAGCAATCCGGTCTCGGGCATGATCTCGGCCGCGAGGCTTATCGCGCCTGCCGGCGCACAAAAAGCGTGCTGATCGACCTGTAAGGCGACCTCATTTCACCTTGTCGAGAAACTGGAAATAGAGGCCGACAAAGGGCAGGAACCACGGCTTGCCCGTATGCCCCGGCACGGCCCCCCAAGGCAGGTGATCGAAGGGGTTGCCCTGCCTCAGGCCCAGCATCTGTTCGGCGACGGTTTCTCCGAGATGGCTCGCAAGCTGCGCACCATGGCCGGAATAGCCCATCGCATACCAGAGGCCGCCGGACTGCCCGGCGCGGGGGTAACGGTCGGCTGTCATATCCACCATGCCGCCCCAGCAATAGTCGATCTCGACGCCCGAAAGCTGCGGGAACATGCGCAGCATTGCCGCGCGCAGGATTTCTCCCGCCTTCGCATCCGAGCGCTGGTCGGAGCTGGCGGAGAAGCGCGCGCGACCGCCGAAAATCAGCCTCCTGTCCGGAGAAAGGCGCCAGTAATTGCCGATATTCAATGAGTTCACGCAGGTGCGGTTGCCCGGCATGATACTCTTCGCCTCGTCGCCGGTGAGCGGACGCGTTGCAATGAGGAAGCTCCCCACCGGCACCAGACGGCGGCGGAACCACGGGAAGGGCGAGCCGGTATAGGCGCCGGTGGCGAGCAGGATCTGGTTCGCCTGTATGGCGCCCTCGGGCGTGACGACGTTCCAGTTGCCGGCCTCGCCCGAAAGCGCGGTGACGGGCGCATTCTCGACGACGACTGCGCCTCGGCGTGCAGCCGCGCTCGCCAGCCCGTTCACGAAGCGGCCCATGTGCATCATGGCGCTCTTCTTAGAGAGCATCGCGCCGTGAAAGATGTCGGAGCCGATCTCGCGGGAGAGATCGGCCTTCGAGAGCAGTTCCGTCTCCGGGTCCACCTCACGATGGATCGCCTCGAAATTCCGAGAAAGGCCTTCCATGTGCTGCGGCTTGGAGGCGAGCTTCAGCTTGCCCGCGATGCGGAAATCGCAGTCGATCTCCTCCTCGGCGATGAGGCGGCGCACGGTCTCGATGCCCGTATCGAAAGCGCGATACATCGCGCCCGCCTTTTCCGGGCCGAAAGCCTCGCGCGCCGCAAGATAGGAATGAGCGAGGCCGTTGTTGAGGTGCCCGCCATTCCGGCCCGAGGCGCCGAAACCGACATGCCGGGCTTCAAGCACCACGACAGAGCGGCCCGCCAGAGCGAGCCGCCGCGCCGCGGCAAGCCCCGTGAAGCCTCCGCCGATTACCACGATATCTGCCTGCGCGGGAAGGCTGCCCGCACCATCGAAGCCCTGCGATGTCTCGTGCCAGTATGAGGAGAATTTCATCGTCACAGCCCAAACACGCCCGGCAGCCCGCCGATATCCCTGATTTCGGTGTATTCGTAGAACGGGTTCGGCGGCTCGTGGCCACGATTGACCCAGACCTTGGATTTGATGCCGAGGTCGTAGGCCGTCATCAGGTCATAGCGGAAGGAGGAGGAGACATGGGTCACATCCTCCGGACCGCATCCGAGGATCTCGAACATGCGCTCGAAGCCATTCATCTGCGGCTTGTAGCTGCCGACTTCCTCCGCCGTGATGACCTTGTGGAACGGCGCGCCGAGCTTGGCGACATTATGCGGAATCTGGTCCTTCATGGCATTGGAGAGGATGACGAGCGGGATTTCCTTGGCAACCTTCGCAAGGCCCGCCGGCACATCGGGGTGCGGGCCCCAGGTGGGAACCTCGTTGTAGATCCGAAGTGCATCCTCAGGGCGGAACGTCACACCATGCCTGCGGCAGGTGCGCTCGAGCGAATTATGAACCACCTCGGCATAGGGCTTCCAGGCGCCGAGAATCTCATCGAGCCGGAAGGCCGAGAAGCTCTTGATGAAGGCGTTCATGAGATCGGGCGCGAGCATCTCGCCATAGATGCGGCGCGCGGCCCCGGCCATGTCGAAGAAGATGAGCGTACCGTGGCAATCGAAAGTCACGAACTTGGGTCGAAACGTCATGGGCGGTCCCCGGAGCCTGTGTGATCCCGCTCAGGATAGGCCCCGTTCCGTGCCATCTTCGGCGCAGCTTCAGCGGCGCGAGGACAGATTCCACCGATTCTTTGGCCATGCGCAGCAGCATATTCTGCGCGGCCCTCTCTATAAATCCTCGGTCGGGCGAGGCGAGGGGCACTGGCAGATCGTTCCGTCCACAGCCCGGCGAACGGCCGAACATTCCGTGGCGGCCATCCAGCGGCGCAGCCTCTGCGCAAAGGCCACGGCTAGTTTCGATAGCATAGGCGTATATCCAAGGAATCCGACATGGACACCCTGACCCTCTCTTCTTTCGAGGCGGCCCATCTGGCGGGAGCGCTGAAGCTGTCGCGCGCTGTTTCGTGGCCGCATCGGATGGAGGATTGGGCGCTGCTATTGTCGCTTTCGCAGGGCATGGTGATCCTCGATGGCGAGGCCGTGCTGGCGACGACCCTTGTGACGCCGATGGGGCAGGTGGCGACCGTCAGCATGATTATCGTCGATGCCGCCCGGCGCGGCGCGGGGCTCGGCAGGCGCGTGATGGAAGCGGCCATGGCACGGATTTCCCCGCAGGAATGGCGGCTGGTCGCCACGCAGGACGGCCTTCCGCTCTATGAGCGCATGGGATTCGAAGCTTATGGTGAAATCCTGCAGCATCAGGGCATCGCGAAGCCGCTCGCAAGCGACCTGCCGTTGCCGCCGCTCGCCGACGAGGCCGACCTCGCGGCCTTGACGGCACTCGATCGGGCCGCCACCGGCATGGAGCGGCCGAAACTTTTCGCGACCCTCCTTGCCGAAGGACGCATCGTCGTGCGGCGCGAGGAGGGCCGCGTGGTGGCTTTCGCCACCCAGCGCCATTTCGGGCACGGCGTGGTCATCGGCCCCGTGATCGCGCGTGACCTTGCCGAGGCCCAGTGCCGAGGCCCAGGCGCTGATCGATCCGCTTGTCGCCGCCTGCGCGGGGCAATTCGTGCGTATCGACTTGGATGCCGACTGCGGCCTTGCGCCCTGGGCGGCTGCACGCGGCCTCGCTCGTGTGGGCGGGGGCGTGAAGATGCGCAAGGGCACGATCATCGAGTCCACCGGCCCGCAGAAGCGTTTCGCGCTCGCCGCACAATCCCTCGGCTGAAGCGATGGCGATCCTCTACCTCTCCACCCCCGAGCGAGGCGTCATCTTCAGGGCGCGGCTGGCGGAAGCCTTCCCCGGCTTGCCTTTCCATGAGGGGCAGGCCCCCGACCCGGCCGCCGTGACGGTAATCATCGCCTGGACTTGCCCGCGTGATCTTTTCGCGGCCCATCCCAATCTCGCGCTGCTCGTTTCCATCGGCGCGGGCGTGGATCAGCTCGACATGTCCGCTGTGCCATCCCACGTGAAGGTCGTGCGGATGCTGGAGCCCGGATTGCAGGAGCAGATGGCCGAATGGGTGACGCTGGCAGTTCTGGCGCTGCACCGCGACCTTCCCAGCTACATCGCGCAAGCACGGGATGGGGTCTGGAAGTCGGGCCGCAACGTGCCCGCACGGCAGCGGCGCATCGGTATCATGGGCATGGGGCAACTGGGACAGGCGGTGTTTTCAGCGCTGAAGCCCTTCGGCTTTCCGCTCGCGGGTTACAGTCGGCGCGGGGCGGCGCCGGCGGGGGTGGAGGGCTTCACCGATCTCGATGCATTCCTTGCACGCACCGACATCCTGATCGGCCTGCTGCCGTTGACAGCCGAGACCGAGGGCCTGTTCCGTTCGGAATTCTTCATGAAACTGCCACACGGCGCCCGCTTCGTGCAGGCCGGGCGCGGCAACGTGCAGGCCGGGCGCGGCAAGCAACTGAACGGTGCCGATCTCATCGCCGCGCTCGACTCCGGCCAGCTCTCGGCTGCGATGCTCGATGTGACCGATCCCGAACCGCTCCCGCCGGATCATCCGCTGTGGCGGCATCCGAAAGTTATCATCACGCCGCATGTCGCCTGCCAGACGCGGGCGGAGGAGGGCGCCCGCCATGTGGTGGCGGTGCTGCGGGCATGGCGGGCGGGCGAGCCCATTCCGGGGCTCATCGACCGGGCGCGCGGCTATTGAGGCCGGCGCTCACAGCGGGAACAAGGTCTTCAGCGGCAGGTGCGATTTCGTGAAGGGCGTCTTCAGGACGACGAAGCTGAAATATTTGTCGATGCCGATATCGCTGTCGGTCAGCCGCTCCATGATCTCCTGGTAGTCGCCGATCGAAGCGGTGATGAATTTCAGCAGATAATCGTAGCCGCCGGAAATGAGGTGACATTCGATCACCTCTTCCACCTTCTCGATCGCCTGCTGGAAGCGGGCGAAATCGATCTGTCTGTGGTTCTTCAGCGTGATTTCCGTGAAGACAGTTATGGTCGGCCCCAGCTTCGCCAGCGCGATCTGCGCGGCATAGCCGATGATATAGCCGGAATCCTGCAGCTTCTTCACGCGCATCAGGCAGGGGCTGGGGGAAAGATGAACCAACTCGGCCAGTTCCACATTGGTGATGCGGCCGTTCTTCTGAAGCTCGTGCATGATGCGGATGTCGATCCTGTCGAGCTTCACCGCGCCGCTCCTCCCCCGAAACAACCTGCAACGAGCCTTGATCCTACCACGATGCTACCCGAACGCGGCGGTGCTGACCGCTTATTCTTCTTCATGACGCAGCATAATATGCCGTGATGGTGGCTGAATCGGCAAGTGCGATCACGGGGACATGGTAGTTTTCCGGCTTCGGTTCTGGAGGCACCATGCCGGCTCCGCTGCTTCATGTCGAAACTCCGTCCGTCCTGCCTGTCGAGGCCGATGTCGTCGTCATCGGCGCGGGCATCGTGGGTATCTGCGCAGGATTTTTTCTCGCCGAGCGCGGGCTGAAAGTCGCGGTGATCGAGAAGGGCCGGGTGGGCGCCGAGCAATCGAGCCGCAACTGGGGCTGGTGCCGCCAGCAGAACCGCGATGCCCGCGAATTGCCGATGGCCACGAAGAGCCTCGCGCTTTGGGAGCACCTCGCGCGGGCTGCCAATCAGGATCTCGGCTTCCGCCGCTGCGGGCTGCTCTACCTCTCCAATGATGAAGCCGAGATCGAGACCTGGGCGCGCTGGTGCCGCTTTGCGCGGGATCTGGGTGTGACGAGCCACCCTCTCGACGCTGCGGCTGCCACCGAACGCGGGGCCGCAACCGGCAAGGCCTGGAAGGGTGGCGTCTTCTCGCCGGATGACGGTATCGCCGACCCGGAACGCGCGGCGCCGCTCATTGCGCAGGCGCTGGTCGCGCGGGGCGGTGCGGTGCTGCAGAACTGCGCCGCGCGCGGGCTGGAACTTGAAGGCGGTCGCGTTGCCGGTGTAGTCACCGAACACGGGACCATCCGCACAAAGGCGGCGGTTCTCGCGGCCGGGGCCTGGGCATCCTCTTTCTGCCGGCAATATGGCATCCGCTTCCCTCAGGCTTCGATTCGGTCGTCGATCCTGTCGATCGCGCCGGGCGCACCCTTGCCGGATGCACTGCACACCGCGCAGGTATCCGTCACTCGGCGCGGGGCAGGCGGCCACACGCTCGCGATTTCCGGCCATGCGCGGGTCGATCTCACGCCGCAGCAGCTCCGCTTTGCCACCTCCTTCGTGCCGATGTTCGTAAAGCGCCGGCAGGCGCTGGCGCCGGGCGGGATCGAGGGCTGGCTCTCCGGCCACGAGACGCTCGGGCGCTGGGCCCTCGACCGCCCGACCCCCATGGAGAAGCGCCGCATTCTCGACCCGAAGGTCGATAACCGGCAGATCGACCGCACAATCGCGCGGGCGCAGGCGCTGTTTCCCGGCCTCGACCGCTTTCCCGTTGCCGCGCGCTGGGCCGGCTACATCGACAGCACGCCGGATGGGGTGCCTGCGATCGGCGAGATGCCGGAGGTGCCGGGGCTGATCCTTGCGGCGGGCTTCTCCGGCCATGGCTTCGGCATCGGTCCCGGTGCGGGGAAGCTCATCGCGGAGCTTGTGACGGGCGATGCGCCGTTGGTTGATCCGAAGCCCTATCACCCCTCGCGCTTCAACCGCGCGGCCTGGGGGAAGGTAGCGGAATTTTAGGCGGGGCGCCCCTCAGCCGAAGAACTGGTTTATGAGCCCGAAGGTGCGCGCCGGGCCCAGCGACGGCGGAAGGGGCCGCCCGATAGCCATCCGCGTCACGGTATCGAAATGCGTGACGCCGTGCGCAATGAGGAAGCGGCGCAACACGCCATCCGGCTCACGCGTATCCATCCGCAGGAAATTGCCGTGATGCTCGGCGACGATTGGCGCGATCAGGGCCGTCACTTCCGTTTCGTTCTCGGCCACAACAGGTCCGATCACATGTCCGCGCCCGAATCGGCGGGATAGGGCGAAGCCGGTGATCCTGCCTGCCCGCTCGATCACCATGCCGCGGGAAACATCGAACACCTCGTTCATCACCGAAAGGCGCGGGAGCCCGAAGGCGGCTTCGTCCAGCGCAAGGATCGCCGCGCGATCCTCCGGTTCCTTGGGCCGCAGGACCGCGCCCGGCAAGGAGATGGGATCGGGCCTCGCGGTCACCTCGCCGTTATGCTGGAAAACCGGCGAGAAGGGTATGAAACCCAGCGAAAGGTAGAGCCTGTAAGCGGCGCGCGTGGCCGTCAGCACCAGCCCGCGTTCGCCGGTCTGCTCCATCAGAAGGTTCATCAACCAGCGGCCGGCGCCGTGTTGCTGCAGGCGCGGGGCCGTGATGACCATTCCTATGGCGGCATGGCTCTCGCCCAGCGGCGACCACATGCCGGAACCCACGACGCGTTCGATCTCGTCGCGCGCGACCAGGCCATGCCCATGGCGGATCGCGAGTTCCCAGTCCTCCGGCCGATGCGGCCAGATGACGGAGATCGACAATTCATGGGCCGATGCGGCCAGATGACGGAGATCGACAATTCATGCAGTTGGGGGGCATCCGCCACCACCATTGGAACGGCACGGAGCTCATAAGAGTCGAGCATCCTCGTCAGCCGACTCTGGTGGTTCATCCTGCCTCTCCTTGCCTTTAGGCGTGCGAGCCTAACCCGGACCAGTTAGCATGATCGTCGGGATTTCCGCCATCTGCTGGCAGAAGCTGCTGAACCGCGCTGCGGTCTGGGGATGGCACCGTCAGGAGAAAATCGGCGCGCGGCAGGGTAAGGCGTCGCTATCCCCGGCATCGCGTCGAACCCCGGCATCTTCCTCGGCTTCAAGAGTCAGCCGGGGTCATCCGCCGGGGCGGTGATGATGGATACTCGCTCGCGGCTCCCGTTGCGAAGCGTCGGAACAAGGCAACCGCATTGTGATTCCTGCGGAAATCGTTTCGCAGACTTGGTTCGCCTTAAACCCGCTTCGATTAGATACGCGCTCTCACCCGGGCGGCGTCAGTTCAGCCAGCGCACAAGGCCCACGGCGAGGACCGGGAAGAAGAACACCAGCGCAAGGCGGATGAAATCCGCCGCAACATAGGGCAGTACCCCGCGATAGGTCTCGTTGATCGAAACATCCCGCGCGATCGCGCTGATGACGAAGACATCAAACCCGATCACTACGCCGAGAGCCTCGATTTCTTCACGCGGGTGTGTGGCCTTACGCTTTCCGGCGAGGACGGGCGTTCCGCCTATCTCCCGATCTTTGACGACTGCGAATTCCACTCGCTGAAGCTCACGCGCCACCACACCACCGGCGTGGGACATATTGCCTATCGCGCCTCGTCGCCCGAGGCGCTGATGGCGTGCCTGATAGCGGGCCGACCGGAAGAGAACCCGTGGCGCGGTCGATGGTTGCGCCACATACCGGTCGAGTAGCGGGCAGGGGGCTTTCCGGGACTTTATCGTTCTTCCGGTGCCGCCTAGGGAAATGCCCAAGGGTAGGATTGTTTCCGCTTGTTTCGATAGTCGTTGATGGCGGCACGGTGCTGGTTGGTGAGGTCTATATCGTCCCAGCCGTTGAGAAGTTGCAGCCGCCGCACCGGGTCGAGTGTAAAGCGATACGTGCCGCCGTCGGCGGCAATCGTCATGGCTTCCAGATCGATTGCAAGAAGTGGTGAGGCGGCTTCGGCAAGAAAGCCGAGCAGCGCTTCGGCGTCGTCCGCTGTTACGGTCGCGGGGAGCAGGCCATTCTTGACCGCATTCGACGCGAAAATATCGCCGAACGACGGCGCGATCACGCAGCGTATGCCGAAATCCCACAGCGCGTAGACAGCGGCCTCGCGCGAGGATCCCGTTCCGAAGTTCCGGCGAGCCACCAGAACGCGGGCACCGGCATAGCGGGGCTCGTCGATGACGAGGCGCCGGCTTGCGCCGTCATCGGCAAAGCGGAGATCGTGTAGCAGGTAGCGCCCATAGCCCTCGGCGCGCGAACGGCTCATGAAACGCGCGGGAATGAGCTGGTCGGTGTCGATGTTTTCGGACCCGAGCGGGCAGGCGATGGCTTCGAGCCGGGTAAAGGCTTCCATGCGCTAGTCCTCCAGCCGGCGGATGTCGAAGAGGTGGCCGTGCAGCGCGGCGGCGGCGACCATGGCCGGCGACATCAGGTGCGTGCGCGCGCCCTTGCCCTGCCGCCCGCGGAAGTTCCGGTTGGTCGTCGACGCGCAGCGCTCGCCTTCGGACAGCCGGTTGGTCGTCGACGCGCAGCGCTCGCCTTCGGACAGACGATCGCCGTTCATGCCGACGCACATCGAACAACCGGAATCGGCCCAGACAAGCCCGGCTGCGGTGAAGATATCCGCCAGCCCTTCGGCCTCGGCCGCAGCCTTCACACGCGAGGAACCCGGCGATACCAGCCCCGGCACGCGGGCCTTTTTTCCCGCGAGCACGGCCGCGGCGGCGCGCAGGTCCTCGATCCGTGCGTTGGTGCAGGAGCCGATGAACACCCGGTCGATTGCGACGGTTTCGAGGCTCTGTCCCGCTTCGAGCCCCATGTAGCCGAGCGCTTCGCGAAGATATCCGGCGCGCGCCGGATCGCTCGCATCGAAGCTTGGCACGCAGGCGTCGATCGGCAGGGCGTCT
>Ga0209570_1000920_pt1 | contig 21735 bp, 39 predicted proteins | sample EBPBio172007_DNA_FD_185861 | JGI IMG/M metagenome (GOLD analysis project Ga0209570, IMG submission 185861) | Wastewater treatment Type I Accumulibacter community from EBPR Bioreactor in Madison, WI, USA - Reactor 1_9/17/2007_ DNA (SPAdes)... | ecosystem: Engineered > Bioreactor > EBPR >... | reverse complement strand
CGACTAAACTGATATATAATAAACCTTTAAAACGACAAAAGCCCCAAAACACGCTGTTTTGAGGCTTTTTTGTGGGCGTTCAGGGATTCGAACCCCGGACCCTCTGCTTGTAAGGCAGTTCTTACCAATCAACCTAACTCCTTATCAGACACTAACTTATTATTTTATAAGCTCTTAGGTCGTTCTAATGTTTGGCATATTTTCTAATATTTCTAATGTTCAGATAATAAATCGTCACCAAATCGTTCCCACCATTGACAAACTAATCTAGATGATATATAATATAATTGAATTTACTACCGAGATTATCCCAAAAGTTATTTTAACAAGTTGTAGCCACCTCAGAGTATAGTTTATTCGTTTTATCGCACTGGTGCGCGAAAAGACAATGAATAGTGTGGGCTATATGTCCTTCTGTTTGACCCATAATGGCACAAACAAAAAAGGACAGCAACCCCCCTTGAATAGCTCATTATAAATTCTCGCATATTACTTCGTGGTGTTGCTGTCCTTACGGATAATAGCCCACTAATAAAATAATTTAATAAATAATATGGACAACTTCTTAAGACAGGTAGAGAGCATAATAAAAGATTATGATCGGGAGACTAATCTTGGTTCAGCCCACGACAAGCAAGCCTTAATGGAAGCCCTTGAAGAAGCAGTAGATGAATATATAAGTAATAATTAAATGTATGGAATTTAATATTTTTGATAAGAAGCTCATATTGCAAATACTGATGGAAGAAAAAAGAAATCATAATTATATTAAGACTATTGAATATAAATCTGACCAGGCATCTCAATTAAAGAGATTAGATAGTATTATTGAAAAAATAATTAACCCCACCATCTAAGGTGGGATAAGATAATTAACAAACAGTCATCACTTCGGTGGTGGCTAGTAGCGAGAGAAAGATGTGTGGCGGAATAGGTAGACGCTACAAGATAGGTCAGCACAGTCGTGTTGTGCGTATCATTTCGATGATAAGAGATTGGTTTGAGTCCAATACTATGCTAGGTGCAAATCCCAGCCTCATCTTTCTTTCACTATTGGTAAATTAAATGTAAATTATATGAAATCAATTAAAGTAATATTAATACTAATATCGTTAACAGTTGTATTGTCTGCTTGTTCATTAGAAATCACAGAAAAACAAGGATGTGAAAAATATGACAACAGAGTAAAAGATGACTGTAAGTGGTGCGAAGATAATGGAGGCAGAATGTTCAATAGAGGATTTTCTGGAGTAGAATGTGTTTTTCCTCCAGAGATTTACAAATAATTAAAGTGTTATAAGAGATTTAATAATTAAGGATATTTATATGAGAGCAATAATAACAGCAGAATTTGAAATAGATGTTGACGATTGGTCAAAAGGAGAGGGCTTGAATAAAAGTCAGAGAATTAAAAAAATAATAGAAGACTTGAGTGATTTTTCAGTATTTATGCCACATTGTTCTGATTATAATAATTTCAAAAGCGTTGAAGTGTTTATAAAGGAATAGACCCCCCCAACCCTAACCAGTCTTTAATTAACTAACAGCCTTAGGGCTAAATAATATGAGAGAAAGACCATTTGTCCCGTTCTATAAACCATACGGAATGTCTGACGAGGAATATCAATACGAATTAGATTTAGCAAATCAAAGATTAGCAGAATGGGAAGAAGAACAACAACTAGAAGAAGCCCCCCCATTAAATAAGAGGTAATAAATAATAATATGTCTAAAACCTGGCAGGAGAGATTTGATAAACGATTTGGAATAGGAGAGCTATCAAGAGTATCTGCTATTATTATTAAACAATTCATAACCGACCTTCGCAAACAAGATGAGGAGGAGTTGGTTAAGATGACTGAATTAGCACCGTCAAGACCAGAATTAAGACAACTAATTAAAGACTACTACACTAACTAAAATGCACCTCTACTGCCCTCATTGTAAGAAAACAGTCTTTAGAGATATGAGACTTAAAGTCAGTAAGATGGTTATGACTAAGTATGGTTATGAAAGCTACTGTGAGGATACGGATAGAGTGGTTTATTTAAAGGTTAAGAAGTAATCAACATAATTAACTCACATAGATAGAATATGAAAATTAAATGTCCAAAATGTAGCTGTGAATTTGAGCCAAGCCCCTGGGAAAGCAACGATTGTCCGATGTGTGGTTATGGCACGTGGGCAATTATTTCAACTGGAACTACTAGCCAAGACCCGAATAACAAACCTGTTTAGCCCCTACCAAAGCGGTGATGATTGTGAGGGATAAGATGCGACAGGGCTTTAAAAAGTCAATCTGTATTACCTCTCCCTCGGTCAAGCCATTGGCGGATAACGAAACACAATAGAAATATTGGCGACAGAAATTATCTAGCAAAACCGAAGCCAATCGTCATCGCTTTCGTATGGATTAATTCACTTTATTTATAAAGATATGAAAAAAATGAACTTCAAAGAATGGTTAGACTTTGGGATTAAAAATGGTTACTACCCAGAGTTCGTTAAAGAAGCGGTAAAGGAGATTAAAAAGATAATAATCACTTCGCTGAATAAGGCGATTAAATAAAGTGCTATTTACTATCATCCTATTGATTGAAAAACAGTAGTAAAATATCAATCTTATGAAAGAAAATATAAGTAAAATAATTACGAATATTTATAAGGAAAGAGATAAGGCTCACAAAATATTATTGGAGTGTGACATTGCGGTTGATGTTATTTTAAAGGAATTATTAAAACTTATTAAGAAATAATATGTCCTCATTTATAAAAGACCTAAAAAACCCTAAGACCGGTAAGACTCAGAAGGCTTGGTGTATTGATGATTATTACGGTCCACGCCGATACGGTTACTTCTTTCGTAAAGACGGTAAAGAAGCTAATTGGGAAGATTTTGATAAACTCCAAGCCAGTGAAGAAGCTTTTGATATATTTGACGAAGAAGAAATGGACTAACCTACTCATTTTTAGACTAATCTATACATTACATTACTTATACTGGACAGAATAAGTTAATTTTGACCAATATGCACAAACTTGAATGGTTCGTGGCGAGGGTGGGTAAGAGGATTTTTAGAGACGAGACTACCTGTCATTGTATTCACTGCACAGATGTCTTAAATAACGGAGTAATAATCCGAGATAGGGAACACGCCTATTATATCCATATGGCTAGTGGAGAGTTAGGCATTACCTATCGGGATAAGAAGTAAGATGACTTTCTCCTGCTCTTTTTGCCACATTTCATTTAACGCTTTTAAGAACCATAGACCTAATAAAAAACACTACTGCTCTAAGCTCTGCTCTATTAAGGGCAGGATAAAGGAGGAGTATGATAAAAAACTATGAATCTTTTAGAATATACCCTTGAAGTTCTACACCTTAATAGGAGAACACAAAGGGATGTCCAGTTTTGCCTAACATCTAATGGCTGGTTTAATTGGAGAGATTTCGTTAGTAAGGCTGATGTAGAGTTTAATAGAGCAGACGATCTGGTGAACCCAGAGCTTCAGATAATCGGAAAAGATTTCATAATGTCCTGGACAATTAACGAAGACGACCAAGAGTGGTGGTTTATGGAATTAACCCCAGATAAGCCGGACAAATACTACAAGCCAATTTCTCTCCTCGTTAGATAGTGCTATAATAATATTATATGACTAAACAGCAAATCAACGCTAAACAGAGGGAGTACAGGTTTAAGACCGGCAATCTGTGTACTCATAAATACGAAAAGTCTGTTAATGGTTTTTTGGTAAGACTATATCGCAATATGAAAAGTCGTGTTACTGGAGTCCAAAAATTGAAGTTTCACCTATATAGGGGTAAGTGCTTACTTCCTAAAGATGAATTCTATGCTTGGGCTAATTCTTCTCCTGAATTTAAAATGTTATTTGAAAATTGGAAACTTAATAATTACGATAGGAAATTAACACCATCCGTAGATAGAATTGACTCATCAGATGGTTATTGTTTATCTAATATGGCTTGGGTGACTCACAGCGAGAACTCTAGGAGAGGTTCGCTATCGTTTCACCGTAAAGCCGCTTAAATATGAATTATGAAAAGTGTCTGATTATCCCAGACATTCACGCCCCCTACCAAGATGAATTAGCCCTTTCCGCTTGTATCTCATTTTCTAAATGGTTTAAGCCCGATAAGATATTTGTAATGGGTGACCTAGTTGACTTTTACGCCATATCAAGATTTGTTAAAGACCCGGAACGGGCTTTGAAGCTACAAGATGAAATCGATATGGCTTATGAGATTTTAAAACAAATTAGAAACGCCAATCATAAAGCCGATATCGTATTAATAAGAGGAAACCATTGCTATCGTTTACAAAAATACCTATGGAGTGAAGCTAAAGAACTGGCTGGATTAAGAGATTTAAGTATTGAGAACCTATTAAACCTTAAATCCTTAAATGTTCGCTACGAGAAGTCAGGCAGGTTAAAACACAGAGGAGTTATCTTTAAGCATGGGGATGTAGTAAGGAAGTTTGCTGGTTATTCTGCTAAAGGTGAGTTTGAGAAGTCTGGTATGTCAGGAATATCTGGTCATACTCATAGAGCCGCAATCTATTATCACAATAATCAATCTGGTAGCTATGTTTGGATGGAGTGTGGTTGTCTTTGTAAACTTGACGCAGAGTATATGGAAGGAGAAACCCCCAACTGGCAACAGGGGTTCGGTGTCGGTTACTTTAGTAAAAATTCGCCCCGTTATCTACTAGAGTTTATTCCCTTTGTTGGTGGTAAGGCATTTTATCAAGGGAAAGAATTTATCTAATATGCTACATAAATACTTACACGAAACATTAACGCTTGAGTGCGCCAATCCTAATATTCTTTTCTCCTATGAAGCTAAGTCTTATAAGGGAGCGGTTTTATATCCCGACAAAAAGATTAAGACTTATGTCAAAGCCGGTCTAATGAAACAGATACCCTTTTATATCGCACCGCCTTATAAGAGAAGGCAGTATCTTTATCAAGTGACTAAGAAGGGAGCTAATCTAATTGGTCGCCGAGATGAATACAAGCAGAAAGACGCACGATCGTATAATAACCTCCCTCATTGGATGATGATGTTATCTATCCGCCTTGCTTTTGAGCGTCTATTTCCTGATTGGATAATTACATCAGAATACGAAAAGAGATTTAGGTCAGGAGTAATGGAGAACGGCAAGGAGAGATTTTTTAAGGCTGACATCTTCATTAAAGCAGTCCGGCAAGACCTTCGAGAAGAAAGGTTTTTTATCATTGAAACAGAACATAAGGATATACGGCGCACCTATGAAGAAAAGATTGAGAAGTATGACAGATACCTTTCCGCCGGCTTCTTAAAACTTAACAAGCTCTCAGAGAACACGAAGATTTTAATTGTCTCTTGTACAAACGAGTATCCCACATTTACCATCCCCCAGGAATATGATAATGTTGAAGTAAAGAAAAGGCTAAACGCCCTCTATAAGCAATTCAACGCTTTACTAGATAGAATAAGCAAACACAATAACAGATATTATCGCCTAATGGCTTTCCCTGATTTCTACCGAATGAATGAAGCCGTATGGTATATGCCCAACCGAAACACCACCAAGATACTCGAGTAGAAGGCTTTAATACTCATCAGCCTTCCAATTGTAGCAAGCACCCTAACAAGTCAAGGTAGTGCTTCGCCTCCACCTATGACTTATCAGGGAACTCCGCTTGCTATCTGTCAGGCGTAGATGAGTAATAAGACGCTCTGTTCATTTACAATTTAATATTTCCGTCAATTAACAAAATGAGGTATGTGATGAACTCTAAAGTTAAGTCAGTTCTAGATACTATTCTTGAGCAGTTTAAGAATAGTGACAATATTCCTTCCGCTATCGCTCTGATAGCATTTCCCACCGCTGACCTTCCGATGTTTAGATGGTCGCTGATTAACCAGCTACTTTGCTACTTTACTGGTTTAACTGACTTCCGAGGTTACCGCCAATGGGAAGAAGTAAAACGCCATGTGAAGAAAGGCGAGAAAGCCTCTTACATCTTAGTCCCCTGGATTAAGAAAGATAAAACCGCAGATGGCATAGATACTACTTTACTAGCTGGCTTTGTTACCGGAGCAGTATTCGCCATTGAACAGACCGAAGGCGAGCCGGTTGAATATCAGAAAATCCAACTCCCGAAACTCCCTTTAATGGAACGAGCTACTGAGCTTGGCGTTAATGTCGCTGCTATCCCTGGTAACAGGAATAATCTTGGCTACTATTCTCCCAACAAGAAGATTATCGCCTTAGCCAGTCCCGAAGAATGCGTTTGGCTACACGAGCTAACCCATTTAGCAGATGATAAAGTTAACGGCATAAAAGGCGGTCAAGACCCTATCCAAGAGATTACCGCAGAATTAGGCTCACTTGCCTTGTGTAATATACTTGGCATAGATGGCTCTAAACATTTTGGCAACCATTACCGATACATTGAAAGATACGCTAAGGAACTCGATATATCCCCTTACTCAGCAGTCTTAAAAGTTATCAGTAACACCGAGAAAATCTTAAAGTTCCTATTAAAGGAGAAATAAAGTTCCTAGTGAAGGAGGAATAATGGAAATCATAGACTTGTTAGCCATAAGGCTAATCAATGACTTAAAACAACTCAACAACCAACTAAAGGAGTTATGTGATGTACTCTCCAAAAGTGAACGAGAAACTAATCCCTATCCTTTACCGCCAAGCGAAAGAGAAGAACAAGCCGATGACAAAAATAGTCAATGAGATATTGGTTGAGAACCTATGTCAAACCTATTATTGCCAATCTTGTAACAACCCTATCGAAGCGGAGAAAGGTAGCCACGAGGGTTATTGCGATAAATGCGATAGTCCCGTATTTCTTAGAACCGCTAGTCAATAGCGGTTTTTTATTGGCTTTTTGCCTGTTTTCTAAGGTTTCTAGGTTGTGGATAAATGGGTATTGACATCATTGTTATAGTACGCTATTATATAGATATAAAGATTACTACTAGAGACGCCGTAGGAATAGACACAATTAAAAAGCGTTCTAAACTTACGGCTCTCTGGTACAAATATATGATTAAAAGAGATTACGCAACAAAGTTTTGGAAAGAGAAAGCAGATTACGCAATGATTGGTCTTATTTCCTTAATCTGCCTATTGTTTATCTTAATTGCTTTTATAAACTAATATGACTACCAAAGAAAGAGAAGCCAATTTTATAAAGATTTGTAGAGCATTCGGTTGGAAGCATTATCAGTCAGCCAAGCCTATCAAGTTCACTCTAGACGATGTTATAGCCCAATGCGACAGTTATGCCAATGAACAGAGAAAGATTATTAATCACTTGAAATATGATAAATCCAAATAATTTAGAACAACTTGCCGACAGCCTATCAGAGTTACTTGAAACACCAGTCAGCCAAGAGATACTTAAAAACACCACCGAAGCTCAGCGCAACCTTTTAGTCAGTCTTATTTACAAATGGTCAATTGGAGATGACCACCGCCAATCGGTAATAGAGAGCATCTTAAATTACGGCAAGACTAAAATTAAGAAGCCAGAGCATAGCGATAAGACGAAACATTATTTAGCCAATAAGTTAAAATAATATGAAGAAGTTACTAGAAGTTCAAAAGAAGATAGGGGCAATATCTAAGGACAGCACCAACCCATTTTTTAAGTCAAAATACTTTGACATTAACAAGCTACTGGAAGAAGTTAAGCCAGTCTTGAATGAGTTAGGTTTGATACTTTTACAGCCACTTGATAATATTAATGGTAAGCCGGCTATTCGGACTATGATAGTTGACTCTGCTACCGAAAGCACCTTAACAGATAATACTATCACTCTCCCAGAGATTAGCGACCCACAGAAAATGGGAAGTGCTATCACCTACTATCGTAGATATGCTATCCAGTCATTACTAGGATTACAGGCGGAAGATGATGATGGAAACTTGGCCGCTAAACCAGAGCCAGTTAAAAAGTTTAAGTCAGATAAAGAGATTATTGCCGAACTACTTAACAACGCCAGCCCAATGCCATTAGTGACCACAGAAGATTATAAGCAAGCCTGTTTTGACCTAACTGGAATTGTCTTAGCACCGCAGAACTATAAAAATATACTAACTAATTTAATGAAATAATATGGCACAAGAATTTGTAGACGGTTTATTCGTAAATCGCAAGGAGAACGCACCAGAGTTCGTAAAGGCTAGTCTTTCATTCAAGCTTGAGAAGTTTATCCCTTATTTACACTCCAAAGCTAACGCTGCTGGGTTTGTAAATGTAGACGTGCTAGAAAGCCATGAGGGCAAGCTATACGCCAAGTTAAACGACTGGAAGCCCAAGCAGGAGGAAGTCGTAGAGGAAGAAGTTGAGGAAGAAGCAGAGGAAGAGTTTGACACAAACCAAATCCCCTTTTAATCCTGCCACTAGGTCGGGGGTGTCGGAATCCCCCCTGACCCTGTGAGAGAATTAAAATATATGAAATACAACACATACAAAAAGAAGCCAACCAAGTTTAAGCGGAAGCAACGCAACATAGAAAAAGGTGTTTTTATTATCACCTTATTCCTGATGATGTTTGCTAATATGGGATATAACTTATTCCTAAATAACAAGGTTGATAATGTCATTACAGAGGTTAAGGAAACTAAACAGATAGACGATCTTGAGATTATCGCAGTTCCTGTTATCACTGATGAACCTGATATTGAATTACAGATTAGAGCGATAGCCGATGAGAAGGATTTTAAGTGGCCGGACTATTTGGTGAGATTAGCCTTTTGCGAATCAAGATTAGACCCAATGGCATTGAACACTAAAGGAAATACCCCAGCCGACAGTTACGATAGAGGATTGTTTCAATATAATTCCTATTGGCAGAAACAAATATCAGACGAGTGTGCTTATGATGTTCGTTGTGCCACTGAAACTACTATCAGAATGATTAACGAAGGCAAGCAACATCTTTGGAGTTGTGATAGGATAGTTAAACATAAAAAATAATATGGACTTAACAGAACAGACACCAAGCCAACTTGCTGAATTACGCCTTAAGCTATCTGATGATTATTCTAAAGCGGGTGAGCTTAAAGTCAGAATGATGAGAGCAAGGGCTGAATACTATCAAGACCATAGAGATGATGTAAAGTCAGACGCCGCTCTTGAAAGACTATGGGAAACGACTAATGAAGGATTAAACTTAATGGAATTAAGGGAGAAGATGAGAAGCATTGAACATAAGCTATCCGCCATTAGAACATTACTTGAGGTAAGGAATAATGAGGCGAAGAATATGTATTAATTTTATGATGATAATTCAAGGAATATATGTCACAATACGATAACAATAGAGCCTATATGGAACGGAAGAAGTTGACTAACTTTTTCATTAATGTGCCAGAAGAAACAAAGCGGAACTTCAAGATAATATGCGCCGCTTTAGATACTGATATGAGTTCAGTTCTAAGACCGTTAGTTGATAAGTTTATCAAGAAGAATAGCAAATATTTAGTTTAACTATATGAAAGTTAGCCAGACTGATTAACTTTACGATTTACTATCAGATGAAAACGCTATTTAATCGTTCTTTAAAAATGTGTGAGCACTTTGAAGCAGCCAACCATTCCGATTTGTTGTAATTTCACATACAAACAATGTATCATTTTTATCTATATGTTGTTTCAAATCGTCATAAATTGTGGTCGCATTAGCGTTTGACTTAACAAACCATACTGATTTTAATGGATGGCAGTTCGGATATTTTTCTATAGCCGCGTATAATTCATTATAATTTTGACCCGGTTTATTAAGATCATAGGTGATTAGATAATTCATTCTATACCTCTCATATTGATTGTGATAATTGGACTTCTATATTTTTTCGCGTCTTAATTCCTCTGGAAGCATGACATCAATTTCTTTTTGACTAAAAGTTAATTCTTCATCTACTTTTAATGCTTTTTGAGCTTCAGCATATGCTTTGTTTATTGTTCTTGGTGAACCCATATATATACCTGTGAGCTTTTCCTGAAGTTCATTTCGTTGTTCAACAATTTCTTCTGGTGTTAATAATCTTGCTTTGATATCTGTAAGGAGTGATAGATATGTTTCTCTTATTGACCAAAGTTCTGTTGCGCAATTTGAATGCTTTTGCATCAATTCTCCGAGGTCATAATCTTTTAAATAAGTATTTAATGCAAGAAGAACGACTGATATGATAGCACCGCCAACAAGTGCGACGTCAATATCACCAATCTTTGTTGAGCCGAATACTTTTGCTAAAAAGCTTGATGTGATTAGAGCTGATAGAATTATCTGCCATATTTTAAGTCTATCATTTCTTTTTTTAATTATATCAGCGCATTTTTCATGGGTCTTATGGGTATAAGCCACACGGCCATAACATTCACGAATTTGGGATTCAAGAATGATAATTGTTTCAACTTGGGAATTTTGTTCCAAAAATCTCTCTCCATTTCGATTTAGCCGTGTACTCATACTTGTCTGTGTCGGCTTTAATTGCCGCTAACGAAATATTGTAGGCTAAAGTTGCTTTGTACCTGAAATTGTCAATGTTCCAAACCCATCGATAACTTCCCGGAGCCATCCAATAAGTCTTCTCTTTGTCTTGGTTCTTCATAAATTCAAAAAAATCTCTGCACATAAAATCGTAGTACAAATATGATTTATCTCTGTGAACATAATCTCCCATAAACTGATACGCAAGTGTGTCAATAAGCAGTCCTTTTATGGGGACATCCATTGCATCCTTCCAAGCTCTCATCATTCTACATAATTTTTTGAGATTATAGTTACATGTTTGATTTCTACTCTTAATCGCATCTATTTCTGAGCGAGGGTCCGTTGTTTTCCAAGAACCACCATTATTCGAATCAGCGAATGTAAAAGTTTTACCATCACTATTTATAAATGCTGGAAGTACTTCAAAATTTATTCCATCACTAAATCTAACCTGAATTATCTGGCCATCACCTTTTGTATCCGTTGTTGAATATGTTTTCTTTATGGAATTTTTAACTGCCTGCAATAATGCTGATTGCCCATTACCATCATAATCATTGTATTTGTGATAGGTACTATTTGGTAGCTCAAATAACACATCAATATCGCTCGAGTGTATTTCAGTATCCCTGCCATAAGAGCCGACATAAAGGCCATGGCTTGTCTCAGAATATGAGTTGTAGTAGTCTATATTTAACCTTTTAGTAATCTGTTTATATCTGTTAGATATTGTTGAGTTTGTAACTGCTGACATTTTAATATTGCTGCAGAATGTTTCAAACCAATTTGCTACGCCCATTTTACTTCCCGAATCAGAATTTGTTGGATGCTAAAAATAAGCATTTTTCTTTTATTAATAAATATTAATGATTTTTAATTACTAATTTAATTTTGTCTATTTTATTAGTAGTTATTAAACCCAATGCCAAACCCCCGACATTTTTCAATGCCCTCTAACGCTAATGCCACTAAATCGTGGCAACGCTAGAAGCCATCTAAAAAGTCTCCCGCCTTTAATAGCAGACTGTAAATGAGTAGCTAACTCCTTTAATTACAAGGGGTTAGTTTTTTTAACCTGTAATTTGTAACCTTCTGCCTTTTTTTGTATATTTACCATCATTTTTACAGGTATTTCTATGAAAGATTTACTTAAGGATATAATCCCTCTCTCTGGTGGCGGTAGTTATAAGCTTCTTTGGGATATGCTTTATCATATTCGCCTGCTGAAATATGTTCGTCAATCCGACCTCAAGTTAATCAATCCAAGATACTCAAAAATATGTGCCGTTAATAAGTTAGATAAACTTATCGAGATCGGCTGGCTCTCCAATCCATCTTCCGATATTTATGTTGCCAATGATGCTTTACTTCCAGTTCTAAAAGACAATGGCTATCAGATTAAGACACTTCCTAAAGTCGTAGGATATGGAGGTGATAACGAGCTTAACAATACTTCCGTCTTTATCAAAGCCCTTAAATTACCTGACTTCAAAGCCTTGCTTTTTCCTTCTTTTGAATATATCAGACCTGATGCCTTACTTGTCCGAGCAGTTGATAACAGGTATAAATTAGAGTTTTTAGAGATTGAAGTTGATAAGCCTGAATGGACTAATTGGATTGAAAATAAACGAGTCAATTATCTCAAGTTAGCACAAGACCGGCAAGTCTATGCCTATTGGAAATCTGTTTGTTCTTATCTTGATTTAGCAGTCCCTGATGAGAAGGATTTTAAGTTTTCTGTTTCTATTATCGGTGATATTAAGCTTGACTTTGGAAAAGGTTTTAACTTTGTGGATAGGTTATGATAAACCGCTCTAAGCACAGATTTATCGCTTTTGTTCTTTTTGCTATTGCTTTTTTCCTTTTCGCTTTGAGCTTTATTGAATCTCATATTGAGCATAATAAAAATAATTGGTATGTGACAGTTGAGGAGGGCGACATTGCTAAAACCTTTATTCTCCTTCCTAATATTCCTTATTATGTTGATTCTGATGATAATATATCTTACTTATCATTTGCTTTGATGGATGAACACGGAGTACCAGTAACTGCATTACATTTGAAATATGCTGATACTGATTTATTAGGTGAGTCTAAAGGCCCTCTTTGTATTCATCATTTTAATATTACCTGTAAAGACACTACATATTTAACTATTGGTGTTTATTTGTCTGGTTGGTTCACCAGGGATGCTTATTACGAAGTTCACAAAGATGTGAAAGAAGGTCGTGATTTGTATTTTAATGGAATTGATGTATCAAGAGAAAGGAAGTTCTAATGGGTTGGGTTATTATTTTTCTTTTATTTGTTCTTGTTATGGAATGGATTACGCAAATTTTTGGCTTTTTTAGTGTTGGTTTGACTATGAACAAATATATGATAATGGCTACAATAGCTTTTATTTTAGGTTTTATTTATCTAAAGTTCTCATCACTTTCGTACAAAGATTATAAATTAAAGGAGAAGATTATGAAACGATTTTTCGGTTCTGATTCCAGTGGCTCAAATTCAAGAGGCTCAATTTCAAGTGGTTCTAATTCTGGTGGCTCTAACCTTCCGGCAGTTCGTGAGATTAATGTTTATGATTTAACTATGCAACAGTTGAATGAAGAACTTTTATTTGTTCTTACTACTCCTAAACCTCTCATATTTAAGGGTTGGTCTAATAATAGACTTAAATTAGATGTTGAAAGACTTAAGCTTTTTCACGAGTATATTCAAGATACTTTGGCTATTCAACAGTCTTTATGCGATTTAAGAGTTGAAGAAGCTATTAGTTATAAGAAGTTTGAAGCATTTTCTAAACTTAAGATAATTGAACTTGAAGCAGATGTTAAGAAGGCTGAGTTTAATTTTAAGCTTCTTGAAGACTACTATGAGAACGAGGTAACAAGACTTAGAACAGATACTGAAAGGATGAAGATTGAATTACAGATGTTACAAAATTCTGTTAAAATTGACCAAGAAAATCACGCAATGAATATGCTTGAACGAAGTTATGGATTGACTGACCGTGAGAGTCTTATTGCTCTTAATAAGATGAAAACTGAAGCTGAGATTTATTGTCTAAAACTAAAAGCCGATAGCGAATACGTTATTAGCACAAAAGTTGCTGCTTTGTTTGATAAGATTATTAAAGACCTTCAGATGGATGACATTACCCCCTCTCAGGTATTGGTTCTTATCTCGATTTTTGGTAAGGGTGGTGTTCCGACTGTCGAAGATTTTGAAGTTAAGAAGCAGTTATTAGTAGAAGAAATTAATAGAATGAAGCAGGAAAATGAATATAAGAAATACGAGGCTAGGGAGAAATTCATAGAAACAGAACATAAACAGTTTAAGCTTGAAAAAGATAGATTGAACTATAATTCGTGAGTAAATACTTCTTAAAGTTAGGGTCTTTAGATAATCTTAACTACGATTTGCCTTATATAGTTGACCTTAAAAAGAGATACCACCACACCTACATTATCGGTAAGTCTGGTATGGGTAAGTCCGTTCTTATGGAGCGTATGGCTGATTATGATATGAAGCACGGTTTATCAGTTATCTTTATAGACCCGAAAGGCGATAGCGTTAACAAGTTGACTGGCAATGAGAATTATAAATATATCTCATTTAAGCACCCAGTTAAGTTTAATCCCTTAAGAAGAAAAGGCTATCCGGTTGATACTTTAATCCGTGAGTTTACTGATGTAATGGATATTATGATTACTGCTACCTCTATTAATCCTGAGACTTCTGTTAGGATGAAAGAGATACTGGCTAAAGCGATCAAGGGATTTAGGGAAGAAGATAGAAGCTTACAGTTCTTAAACGAGTTTCTTTCTTTTAAGGATGTCAGGCAAAAGTATAACTTCCAAGACCCGATGACAAGGAAGTGGTTTAACGAGATTGAGGACACAAAGAAAAGCGGTTTTAAGAAGGCAAGTGATTACATAAACACAATGTCATCTATCTCTAGCCGGCTCTCTCAGTTTCTAGATAACGATGAAATGAGTCAGTTTCTAACCGCCGATGAGAATGTTTTTAGCATAGAAGATTTTATTGAAACAGGACAATCCCTACTTATTAACACAAACACCTCAGATACGGACAATCAAAGATTCCTGTCTGCTTTAATCCTTTATTCGGTTTTCTCTTATATCAAAACCAACTCAGTTAAAAGACCATTGATGATTTACATTGATGAGTTCCAGACCGCAGTTAATTCAAGTTTTCCGACTCTGCTTCAATTCGCACGCTCCTGTCAGGTGGGATTTACTATCAGTCATCACGACTTCCTTGAGATAGACCCTAAAGTTTTGAGTTCTATTTTTGGTATAGTGAGTAACTTCATTGTCTTTAATTGTGGAGACAAGGAAGCGGAACGAATGGCGGCTATTGTCCGAGCCAAGAGTTCCGATATTATGGACTTAAAGGATTATACTGCTTATCTTAGATTGGGAACAAATAACAGTCTTGTCAGGACTTTCCCACCGCTTATTGAGTATTATGAACCGCCACCAGAGCCTAAACATATTGAGCCTGTTTTCTCCTATCTATCAGATGATTGGATTATGGTATAATTAAGAAGTCAGAGCGTTACTAGGAAAACCTAGTAGTGAACGGAACTTGCCACAAAGTGCCAATAATCTGCGACCCCCCGAGTGGTCTGATTTAATTCAAGCGGAGAATGTCCAGCGGTTCTGTTAGATAGACCGAGGAGTTGAGGACAAGGCTTCTAGGCTATTGTTTTTTGGCAAACACTTTAGTAAGGGGCGGGGAAACCCGCCTTTTTACTTTTCTCCTGTTATGGTATAATTAAAATATACTTTAACAATGGAGGCATAAGATGTCTGATTTCCTTAATTTCTCAGAAATATCCAGCAAGATACTCTTTAAAGATGTCTTAGACTGGTTAAACATCCCTTATTCCGCCGATGCAAATGGCGAAATAAAAGGCGAGGGATTTATTATTAGTCCCACCAAAAACCTTTATATGAACCCTAATGGAGCAGATAAAGGGAGTGTTATTAATTTCTTAGCTGCTAGAAAAGGCATTGACCTAAGGACAGCCGCTAAAGAACTAAAGGACAAATTCCTAACCACCCCTAAAGAACCTAAGCGAGATCTTCCGATTCTTGAACTTCACTATTGCCAATTCCTAAAGGATAAAGGCATAACCGAGGAGCTGGCTAAAAAGCTGGAGATAGGATTGGTCAAACAACATTCAATCATATCCGGGAGAATAGGTTTTAAAACCTACGATGAAACCGGCGCACATTCTGGCTATGTAGCTTACAACTTCCAAAAGAATGAGTGGTTTTTCCCTAAAGGTTTTAAGCGTACCTTGTATAATCCGCATAGATTTGATAGCGGTGAGATAACCTTAGTTGTTGATATTTTCACTTGTATTAGCTACCTAATTGATAATATCCCTTGCGTAGCTTTAATAGGTAAATCAATGACTGATACTCAAGCCGAACAGTTATCGCAGTTCCCCCGTGTAAGCCTTGTCCACCCCGAACCAGATAACATTGTTGTGAGGATTGCAAGAAAAACTTTCGTTATGGTAAGCCCCGAATAAAAGGGGCTTTTTATTTGACACCTTTTTTATGTATGCTATAATATAGTTAAGACACCCCAGGGGGGCGTATAAACAAAGTGGATAAAAACTATTACCTAAACCATTTAGACCAGCTCACAGACCGAGAACGAACCCTATTTCTTTATCGGATAGTTTTAAAAGTCCCCACCGAAGAAACCGCCAAGCGATTAAAGATTCCTGTTAGGGAAGTTAAAGACACGACCAGAATGCTCCAAGAACAGGCGGAGCTTCTTTTTATAAAATCAGACCTTTTAGAAGCTTATCAGATTGGTATTTAATAATCGTCTATTAAAGTATGCTATACTATAAGTATAAGAAGGAAATGACAACACCTTTTATGGGCGATAACATTTCACCAAGTAATAGTTAGCACATTAGGGGGTCATTCCCTCTATTTGTGCTGATATAATATGTTCAACACTAATCTTATTAAAATAGGTGGACATCACTTTACAGTTGATTATGTTGACGGCCTGGCTGATAGCGGAAGCACCGACACCGCACTTAATAAGATACTGATTAACAAAAACTTAACTAAGAGCAACCAAGAAAGCACGATACTTCACGAGATAATAGAAGCCATTAACGCTATCTACGATTTGAAACTGGAACATCAGACAATACAGACTATTGAGGCGGCTCTTTTTCAGATCTACAAAGATAATTTTTAAATATGACAGATGGCAAGTTAAATCCTAAGCAAGAGATGTTCTGTCAATTTTATGCTAGTGATAGGGAATTTTTTGGCAATGGCACACAAAGTTACATCGAGTCATACGAGCCGGACCAGACTAAGAAGAATTGGTATAATGTTGCCCGGAGTAGGGCAAGTGAATTATTAACTAATCCTAACGTTTTAAACAGGATTAATGAACTATTTGAGGCTAGAGGATTAAACGATTCTTTTGTTGATAAGCAGTTAGAATTACTTATTACTCAGAACGCAGATTTTAAATCAAAGGTTTCCGCTATCAGAGAATATAACGCATTGAAGAAACGCATTACGCAAAAAGTCGAACACTCCGGCAACTTAAATATAGGTAGTATATTAGACGCTTGTGAAAATAGACCCCAGACTGACACAGAAGAAATGGAGGATTAATCATCTTTACAAAATCGTCAATAAGCAAGGCAAGCTGATTACTTTCAAAGAGAACGCTGTCCAGGCTGATTATAACTCTAAGGCACACCGCAGGAACATTAACCTGAAATCACGCCAAAGAGGATTTACCACCAACGCTTTAATTGACGGTTTAGATGATGTTCTTTTTAATCGTAACTTCAATTTTACCCTAATTGCCCACACCAAGAATGATGCTAAAAAGATATTCCAAAAAGCTAAGATAGCATGGGAACACTTTCCCCTTAAAAACCTTTATACCTTAACTGCTGAAACACAAGAAGAATTACACTTTGCCCATGGCTCTACGATCAGAATTACCACCTCAGCCCGTTCCGATACAGTTCAAAGACTTCATATATCAGAGTTCGGAAAGATATGTGCCAAATATCCTGAAAAGGCAAGGGAAATTATAACCGGCTCAATTCCAGCAGTTCCAACCAGCGGAAGGATAGATATTGAAAGTACGGCCGAAGGTGAGATTGGTGATTTCTATGAGATGTGCCAAGAAGCTATGTATAGAGAGCCAAAGAATGATTTAGAGTTTAAGTTCCACTTCTATGGCTGGACTGATGACAATGATTGTGTACTTGAAGGAGATTATACTGAGATACCGCAAGAACTAAGAGAATATCAAGATAAATACTCCCTAAATGATAGCCAGATTTACTGGTATTTCGTTCAAAGGAAAGTATTAAAAGATAAAATGACTCAAGAATACCCCACAACCCCAGATGAAGCATTTGCCAGTTCCGGGCTTAAGCTATTCCCGATTGATATTATCCTTAAGAAACTTGATAACGAAGTATTTACTGGCAGAACATCTGGTGACTGGATTTACTACAAAGATTATAGACAAGGACACCACTATGGATTAGGTTGCGATGTAGCCGAGGGCATAGGGAGAGATAGTTCAACTATAATCATCTTAGACTTTACCACCAGCGAAGTTGTAGCAGTTTATAAGAGTTCAGCTATTAGCCCTGATTTATTAGCCTTTGAGATTAGAAACGGCGCTGAGAGATATGGTAACCCTATTGTAGGAGTTGAAAGAAACAATCATGGCTATGCCACTCTGGTAAAATTAAAAGAGATATATCCGACCAGTCATATATTCAAGGAAACAAACATTGATAGAGTACTGGACACAAAGGGAGTTAGATTAGGCTGGCATACTAACCTATCCAGCAAGCCGAGAATATTGTTTGAGCTTAAATCCGCTATTGAAGATGATCTAGTAAAGATTTACGACCGAGCCTTGTTAATTGAAATGAAAGTCTATGATAAGAACGAGCTTAATGTTATTAAGGCTGATGAAGATACCACTAACCATTTTGACTTACTGATGGCTTTAGCAATAGCCTATGAAATGAGAAAGCATATCATAACTAAGACCGCTAATTTTCAAGACAGCATAATGAAACAAAACGAAGAGGAATACACGCCTACTCCGTTCAAATAATATGAAATACATAAATCCAACTAACAGGATTATTGACATCACTTTTAAGGAGATACAAGACTTTGAGTCAGGAACGGTTAACTTAGGCAACAAGACTTTTAGTCAGCACCAAACCTTAAATGAGATTATAACCCATCGTAATAGCGGATTTTTAATGCCCTATGGAGATGGCATAGACCCTAGAGAGTTTTATGACATAGGTTCTTCAATGATTAGCACACGGGTAGTTAATACCGATTTAGATACTAACCATTTTGAGGTTACAGTTGATAACCCCAACCACGCCGGCAAGGCATTTTTAGCCAAGTCTTTATTCAGACACTTCCTAAGGCAGACAAATCACGGCGAGAAGATTAACGATTTAATGGAAGAGGGACACGATTTAGGAAATCTGGTCGTTAGAAAGGTTAATAACTCATATAGTTCTGGTGAGATTTACGCCCCTGTTTTGTTGTCTAACCTATATGTTATAGATCAGACCGCTAAAACTCTTGAAGATACTGTTGTTATTGAAAAGCAAATAATGAATCAGACCACACTTCGTAAGATGAAGGATTGGAAAAACATTGATAAGGTTGTAGCCCTTGGCAATATGGGCAAAGATGATGACTTGCCTTATTACGAGGTTTATTACCGTTATGGTGAGTTGTCAAAGGCCAACCTAAAATACATCCAAAGTGAATTAACTGGTGATAAGTATGAAGTTAAAGAAGAAGATGGTCACGAATATGTAGAAGCATTGACCATTGTTGTTAAGGCTAAAAAAGGTAAGAAATGGGAAGACATAAACTATGATTTACAGGGAATTGTTGTACTTGCCGAAGAACTAAAGCCAGAGAACATTAAGATATCTAAAGAGCTTGAAATTACAAAGTATAAACCTTACGAGGAGTTTCATCTTGGAACTTATGAAGGTACTTGGCTAAGGAAAGGTGCTAGACAAATTTTAATCCCTTATCAGAATAACGCCAATAACTTAAAGAACAGATTTAGAGAAGTATTAGAACAGGCTTCTAAATTTGTTTACTGGTCTAACGACCAGAAGATAGCCACAAAGAATGTATTGTCTGCTGTGAAGACCGGACAGGTAATAAACGCAGAGCATTTAGCGGTATTAAATAATCAATTCCCTAACCTTGTTTTATTCAGCAACGAATGGAACTCTAACCTAGAAGATGCGCAAAGAGCTTTGAAAGCATTTGAAGTTGCCTCAGGCGAGTCCTTGCCATCATCTACCTCAGCGACAGCCGTTAGTGTTCAGAACCAACAGATAGGCAAATACTATGACTATATCCGGGAGAGGTTTGGTCTATTCTTTTCCTCTGTGTTCAAGAGGTTTGTTATTCCTGATTTACTAGCCAAGACTTCCTTACTTGAAAAGCTTGAGATAGTTGGCGACCCTGATTATCTTGAAGAATATGCCATGGCTATGTCTAAAGGGCAGTTAATTTCTATGATGCCTAAAATAGCAATTAGCGGTGGGATTATTACAGCAGAGCAGTTTAATCAGATCGTTGAATTAAAGAAGCAAGAAATACTAAAGAACACTAAGCAATTTTTACAACTGGAAAAGGACTTTTTCAAGGAAGTAGAACTTTATATCGGTCTTAATCCAACGGGAGAACTCTATAACAAGCAAGCAAGAGTCTCTAATGGCTTACAGTTAGTTCAGTATGTTACCGAAGCTGAAGCAAGAGCGAAGTTAGTGTCTGATATTGCTAATGAGTTAGGTTTTAAGATAAATCCTAAGGCTTTTGCGCCAGTTCAACAGGAACAGCCTTCAATGTCCCCTAATAATCTACCGATGAAGGAGCAACCAGAAGAGCCTAACGGAGGGAGTATGCTATAATTAAAGTATGGATATTAATGACACAAGCCAACTGGAAAGACTGAGAGTCGCTGCTAGAAACCCCAGCGGTAAATTGATTGTAGATTTTCTGAAAGAGCAGTTAAAAGATGTCAGTTTTGATAAGATAAACGCTAATGATCTCAATGAGAAAGTTGGACAAGATTTTAAGAAAGTACAAGGCATTAGAGAGTTTATCCAAAAAGTATTAGACTTATTAACCCCTTAATAGGGAGAATATATTAACCGCCAATAGGCGAGAACAATATGGAAAACGAAGAAATAACCACCGATGTTATTGAAGAGGAGGGTGAAGTAACAGAAGGTGAGGAAGAGGTTGTTGAAGAACAGCCAGAGGAAACAGAAGAAGAAACGCCTGATGTTAAAGATAAGAACCGTAAAGGTTTTGAAATTAGACAACAGGAAAAAGCCAAGAAAGAAAGTGTTATAACTTCACTTTCAAAACGATTAGAGGAAACAGAAGCCAAGCTAAAAGAATTAAGCGAAGTTTCTACTGACTCTGATTGGCGGAAATCTCACCCAGAGGTTTCAGATGATTTATTTAATTTAATCAAGTTAAGCGCTAAAGGCTCAGGGAAGTCTTACGATGACTCACTTAATAATCCAATTATTAAAGCTGTCATTGACACCTCCGCTTCTAAGAGTCGCATTAGTAGCTCAACTCCTGCTCCTTCTACCAAAACAACTTCACCTTCGGGCAAATCAGTTTGGGATATGTCAGCTGAAGAATTTAAAGCCCATCAGGAAGATGTTATGAGAAAGAGCTAAAGTAATAATATGCCCGTAGCAATAACTACAAAAACCCAAGTTCCAAACATCAATGCCTATTATGATAGGACTTTACTGGAACGTGCCACTCCGCTTTTGCTTCATACCAAATTCGGACAGGTTCGAGATATTCCTAAGAATAACTCTGATGTTATCAAGTTCCGCAAGTACTCAGCTTTGTCTGCTGCTTCCACTCCTCTAACCGAGGGTGTAACTCCTAACGGTTCTCAGTTAGCTGTAACTGACAGCACCGCCACCGTTTTGCGTTATGGTGACTATGTTACCTTGACCGACAAGCTGAAGACTGAAACCGAAGACGCAGTTGAAACCGAAGCGACTCAGATTCTAGCCGAACAAGCCGCTTTGACTTTAGATGGTTTAGCGAAGGAAATCCTT
>Ga0209570_1000908_pt1 | contig 22011 bp, 4 predicted proteins | sample EBPBio172007_DNA_FD_185861 | JGI IMG/M metagenome (GOLD analysis project Ga0209570, IMG submission 185861) | Wastewater treatment Type I Accumulibacter community from EBPR Bioreactor in Madison, WI, USA - Reactor 1_9/17/2007_ DNA (SPAdes)... | ecosystem: Engineered > Bioreactor > EBPR >... | reverse complement strand
TTGTAAACAACTTACCCCCGTTGGTGGCGCAGCGGCGCCTACCCCTATCCGCGCGGGGCTGCTGCCGACTTTCGTCGCTTCTACCGTGTACGTTCCGCCTGTCGTGAATGTACCAAAAGAAAGCGCATTCCCTGTCCCTGTGACCGCACTCCCTACGTTCGTCGTACCCGTCTTCAGTTGATAACTAACCCCTGTTTCTGAGCCACTCAAACCAATGGCCACTCCAGAGCCGCCTGTACAAAAACTACCGCCGCCTGTGACGTTGAACGTCAAGGGTAAACTGATCACACTCACCGTCGCACTACCGCTCATACTCGAAACGCAGCTTCCTGTCGTCTTGGTCGCTTCTACCGTGTAGGTACCTGCATCCGTTTGATTACCAAAGCTGAGCGCATTTCCTGTACCAGCCACCACACTCCCTACCGAGACACCTCCTTTTTTCAACTGGTAATTGACTCCTACTTCCGAACTAGCCAAGCCAACTGCCGAGCCACTACCACCAGCGCAATAAGGACCACCGCCTGTCACACTATAAACTATCGGCAAGCTAATCACTGTGATTGCGGCGCTGCCAGTCATGTCTACTGAACACCCTCCTGCATCTCGGGTAGCAACTACTGTATACGTACCTGTCGCTGATAAATTATCAAAACTAAGTGCATTTCCTGTACCCGCTTTAGCAATTCCGACATTGACATTGTCGTTTTTCAGCTGGTAACTGATTCCTGTCTCGGAACCACTTAAATTCACAGAAAAACTTGTTGTTGAGCCTGAGCAATAGCTTCCTCCACCTGATACTGTATACGTAGATGGATTTACACATGGACACGCTTGTAATGAGATAGACAATGTAGCATCAGCACAGTTTCCATCTTCATTCGGCCCCCACCCTGATGTAGGTGGCAAAAGCGATGTCGAAGGGATTTCAAACTCAATTGCAGTTGTTTCACCTGCGTTGCCAGTAACTAAAAACCATGAACTGCCATTGGCAAAAAAAGTATGGCCTTTACCATCCGAAAACGTCAATTTGCCATTATACAATGCACCTTTGGTATAGTTTCCTGCAAAATTTGCGCAAGTTGTTGTAATACAAATAGCAGAAGGTTCTGTCACCGTCATTGTTAGCTCATTACTTGTCGCAGAAGCAGGTGATGCACAGGCATCGCTACTTGTCATCACCACCTTGATTTTATCTCCATTTGCCAACGCAGCATCTGTATAAGTCGCACTATTTGTACCTACATTTACGTCATTTTTCTTCCACTGATAGCTAGTAGATGTCCCACCATTGGTAGGAGTTGCGGTAAAAGTAACACTTGTACCCATGCTAATACTTACACCAGGATTAGCCGCAATACTTACAGAAGGCGTTACTGTTTGTGGCTCTAACGACCCACAACCACCACCAAGTGACATGCCGCCTGGATCAAAGTAATCATAATTCCCAGTAGGATCAACCCAGCCGCTAGCACTACAAGGTAGGTTAGTAACCGAACCTGTTGTGTTACGAGCAATCACCATGTTTCCTTGCGATGTATCTTGAAACTCCCACGCACTCCCAGTCCACACAACTCGATATGAGAACCCACCGTCTGCTTTCCATTTGGGCGCACCGTTTAGAGTTCCATCGGGGACATATTTCATTCCTCCAATTTGGGAACTAGCAATGAACCCCATTATGCCAGAACCAATATTAAAAATATTGGCAGGGGTAAACGTACAGGTAGGAACAGAATAAGTAATAACTAGCGAACCAGCACCCGTGTTACCTCCCTGCGTATGGATAACATTAGAACAGCGCGTAGGATGTGTATAAGAGCTACCCCCTCCACCAGCACCACCACTTGCACCCGTTCCATAAGCTCCGCCTCCACCACCGTAATAACCCGCTCCCCCGCCGCCACCAGCGTTAGAGTTTGCATTACCTCCTTGGCCTAAGCTCCCATCAGTTCCATTCCCAAAACTAGTTCCTACACCAGCAGTACCACCCTCAGACTGAGTTCCCCCTTTACCTCCAGCATTCGTACCTGTAGGAGTACCACCATCACCACCTATTAAACCACCACCAGCACCACCAGCACCCTGTACAGTTTTTCCGCCTCCACCACCTGCTACTAAAATACGTGAAGCAATATCCTCACTTGTACGGATATCAGTAGCTCCACCACCATAATTTGCAGTTGAATATCCATTTCCCCCTTTAGCCTGCACTTTTATTAGTAATACCTCGCCAGGAGTTACACTTACGGTAGCCGACACAATACCGCCTCCACCACCATTATTTCCACCCCGAGTACCCTTTGCCACTACATTAATGGAAGTGACACCATTAGGAACTGTAAAGCTGCCATCAGCAGTAAATGTCACAGTTTGTTCAGCCAAAGATGAAAGAGGAGCCATCTCGCTGACAATAGGTGTAGTTTGAGCCCGAGCCACGCTAAATAGGCAGCAAAATATCAGGTACCAAAATACACGTAGGGAAAATTTAGACATAGTTTAAAATGATTGATTAGAATTTTTATATACCATTTGCACATAATACATCCAACAAATATATGCCTAATAAGAGACAGTCAACAAGAAAAAAACATCATAATCAGCGAACAGGCTCATTTCGTACACTAACCCCCTTAAATCATCCACTAAATCTGCAAACGGTATAAAATTGCCTAAATTAAAAAGGCACTGAAATACATCAGTGCCTTTTTTGAATAAATATTTCTAAAATTTCACCAACAAATAGTGATACACTTGATTAAAGTTTAACAACTAGTAAAGTGCTTTTGGAAAGCTCAGATTTTACTGTCAAGAAGTACACACCGTTTGGCAATTCACTCACTCCAAACTCCTCTTGGTGACTGTTCGTTTCGGGAACAAAACCCCTACTCAATACCCTACGACCAGAAGCATCAGTCAGAGTAGTTTGCACCGCTTGACCTTTGCTATTTTCTACTTGAAGGCGAAGAATGTTTGATACGGGATTGGGAAAGACTGTGGCGAAAGCCCCTTTTGTTATCCCGTCGGTTCGCCGATGCGAGGTATCTACATCCACTCCTGCTCGCGCTGCTCCTATTCCAATACCATCTTTCGATTGGATTCTGAACCAGTATTCTTGGTACGCCAACACATTCCCCTGCGGCTGACGAGTCGAGGGATAGATACTACCCCAACCCTTTTGGTCCCAGTAACGAATCCCCAATTTGTATAATCCTTTCGGTAAACCTGCATCATACGTATTGCCACCGACTCCGTTGTCTTGGTAGAAGCCATACGCTGGGTGATTCTGAGCGTACAACTCTGTCCAACCCTCACGGTTGGCGTACATAAAATACGGCGCGTTGTTCTCATGCGTGTTGAACGATTGTGGTACCCCCGTCTCGGGCGTCGCCAGTAAGTCAAAAGTCAACGATCCATCCGTCCCCAATCCACACGCATCCACATTGATTGTCCAGTAACGAGGGCCGACTTTGTTTGGATTCTCCACGTAGTACAACGTCGGGTTCACTTGAGTACTTTGCTCCAACTCTGGCCCTCCGTCTTTGGTAATGAATTGACTACTCCACAGTGCTTTATCATTCGATGGTTTCACCGCCGATTTGCTTTGACCCACGTTAATCATCGTCACCACAAACGCATTCCAGTAAATATCCTTGCGAACGCTTTCTGAACTCTGACAGCCTCCTTCAAAGATACACTTCGCCCAGTACGTCTGCTTAGTCACGTTGTTGAAAGCGACCTCAAAACTTGGCGTAGTTACCCCTGTATTCCAGAACGTTTGGCTACCCGCAGGACAATTCGCCGAAACCCTCACCGTCGTTCCTGTACACACTATCTCCTGCGAAGCCGTAATCACGGGGGCTACATACGTGGCCGTCACCGTGAATGTTACCACATTACTCTTTTCACTCAAACAGCCATTTGATGTCTGACAACGAGCATAATACGACGTCGTTTCTACTGGAAATGTCGTTGGTAAATTCGGCAAGGCTACATTGGTCGTCGCATTGTACCAAATCGTTTGCAAACTACCGCACGATGATTGTCCACTGAAAACTGTCGCCGAAGTACAACTGCCTACGGAAGAAAGTGACACCGTCGGAGCCGAAGGAGGTGGCCCTATTTTTAGACGCATTACTCCTGATTCTGATTCCACACACGAAGGCGTGCCGTCTGACTTGCGGCAGCGTACACGGTAGTTGTGGAATTGATTATCCACCAAACTCGTTGGCAACACTGACGAATACTCCCCACCATCGACCGAGTACAGCACGAGTTCGCCTGCCGCACAGCTAGAATTGAACATTAGGTTGGTTGTTAACCCACCGCAAATCTCTTTCGTCTCCCCTTCTTTCACCGTCACCCCATCCACCAACAATGACACATTTTGAGGAGTTGATGAACGATAGTTAATCGTCAATTCTATTACTCTTGAATACGTCGAAGCACAGTTGGCATCGCAGGCCGCCTGGTAGCGGTGGGGTTGGTTATTGGAAGACTGGGTCACTGGGGCAGCGGTTGACCAAGCGCTCCATGCGCCACTACCTACTTGCACCCGCCACACGGGAGTTCCGACCACACAACCTGTTGTTGTGCTAAACTGCAAACTGTTCACAGGATTGGTATCCGTGTCACACAAAACAGGGTTGTTGCCTTCGTTAAGCGTTTGTTGAAGGGTCGTCAACGAAATAGTTGGCGGACCCACTACTGTTACCATCACATCTACAAAACCGCTCAATTGAGGTGCCAGTTCACAACGAACTTTATAACCTGTACTCGCCGAAAGGGTTGGTGTTACAAAAGATGAACCCACAAACAACTGGGTTGTACCCGCCGAATTGTACCATGTTTCTTGGCCTACACGGCAAGTGGCATTCAGAGAAGCCGTTGCGTTTTTGCAAATCGTGGCATTGGCGGTATTCGTTGGTAGTTCAACCGATGCGATTGCCGTCAATGCGACATCGTTGCCATCACCACCTGAGTAACTAATGCGAGCGTTTAACTGACTTCCCAAAAAAGAAGCTATCGTTGCGCCTTCGGGTAAGCCGTTGAATGTTCCTTGAATCGCATCACTTCCATCATTGTTCACGATTACAAAACTTTGTCCCAACGTAGGTACATGGCTACCACTAAGCACCAAATCAAGTCCTGAAAGATTGACCACACCTTCGACGTTTAACTGACGATAATCGGTATCAGGCGTCGTGCCATTGATGACAATAGCTAAGTCATTGCCTGAGGTAAATGAAACCGTGCCAACGTTGACGTCCGTTCCTGCGGCGGTTGGATTTACCCCACTAAGTGCATTGATGATCAAGTTGCCGCCGTTAAGGTTAAGCGCAGAAGTGTTCAAATTAACCGCCCCTGCTGTGGTTAAGTTGACGTTGGTAGCAGCTGCACGACTGATGGCCGTGCTGACGGTAATGGCGCCGCTGTTGACATTGCCGATTTGGAGTTTTCCTGCCGTAATGCGGTCGAGTTCGGCATCCGAAAGGCTGAGTGGGCCACCCAATGGGTCGGTTGCCCCTCCCAAGTCAATGCTCACGCCATTGGTGTAAGGGCGTAACGTCACTGTGCTCGAAGCGTTGGTATTAATGTCAGCAGTATTTTTCAAGTTGATACTGTTGGCAATGAAGGTAATATCACCTCCTGCGGTGGCCGTAGTAATCTGTCCTCCAAAGAGTGACTCAATTTCAATACCAACCCCGCTACCGCCTTCGATGCCCGTTACGTTAATGCTTCCGCCCGTCGTACTGCTGATATTTCTTCGTATATACACTCCTATGTTGCTCGAACCTGTGGAGCTACCCGCCGTTCCCTGAATCGTAATTGCTTTTCCGTTGCCAGCCGTAATGGTACCGTCGATATCCACGCCTGAGCTACCGTACTGGGCGCTAGCATTGGCACCCCCTACACCTACAATTGTTATTGTCCCGTCGTTGGTACTAACTACTCCACCTACTTCTACTCCGTCACTAAACGACTGGCTTGCACCCGTTCCTTCGATGTAAATGGTACCTGTTCCTCCCGCGATAACTCTTCCACTAAGCCCTACTCCTGTATTTCCAGTTGGGTTTGAAAAAGGGTTAGTAATTCCTTGGCCGCCTTGACCAATGATTCGGATATTTCCGTTATTGGTCGTGATTTCACAATTCGAATCATCGAGCTGAACCCCGTAGTTAAAGCCCTGAATACTGCTGGTTCCCGTTCCTTCTACGGTTACATTCCCTGTACCTCCTGCTGCTACGCGGCTAGTATTGTCTAATACAACTCCTCTATTGTTACTACTTTCACTTGCCGCTCCAGACTGTCCTGTAAGGCTAATGTTACCATTGTTGGAAGTAATGGCACTTCCTACCACAAAAATACCTTGATGGTATCCATTTGTTCCGTTACCACCCGTACCATTAGCCGTTACGGTACCCGTTCCCCCTGCGGAGAGTAAAGCAGCGTTCTGTAAGTATATTCCATGGTTTCGCGTGTAAGAGGTACTGTTTCCTCCACCTAGTCCCGTCACACTGACATTTCCGCCAGATGAGGTGATTGTTCCGCCATCTAAGTGAATTCCATACGTGTCACTGTTTGTCTGCGTTGCACCCGTTCCTTGTACCGTTACTGTCCCTGCTGCTCCAGCCGTAATCATTCCTCCATTCTTCACCAAAACTCCATGCTGGTTATACGCATTTGAGACGCCTGCTCCTTGCCCCGTTACGCTAACATTTCCGCCAGAAGAGGTGATTTTAGAATTAGTACCCGTTACCAACACCCCAATATTTTCATTCCCCGAACCAATTCCTCCCGTTCCTATCACCGACATTGCAGCAGTACCTCCTTCGATAACGCCCCCGTTACTTACCGAAACTCCCGATTTAGAAAACGTCGTTCCTCCTTTTCCTTTCAGGGTTGCTTGGCCACTGCCCGTTACTTTGAGCGTACCGCCAGCTACATTGATACCCGCAAAATCACCTGTTGATGGGGCTGCCTGTTGGTTGGCTTCTACCACTAAGTTTCCGTTTTGGGTAATCAGGCTACTGCCTGTGTTGAGCGTTACGTTTTTGCTCACTTTTACCGTAGCTGTACCCGTTCCTGAGAGGGTTAGAGCGACATTATTAGCCACCACAATCGCATCTGTACCCGCATTGGCGTCGTCATTTTGGAGGTCTAAGTCCAAGTTGGCGTTGCTGGCAAAGGTGATGTTTCCGTTGAAATTTACCGCGTCATCACCTGTACCACCGTTGATGGTTAAAGATGGAAGTTGTGTGGTAAATGCTCCCACGTTGATGATATCATTACCCACTGCCGTATTAATCACAATGCTAGTTTTACTCGCAAGCGCCACTTCGGCTGGCGTAGTGAATGCCGTGGTGAGGCCGCCGTCGATGCTATACGTTTTACCCGTTACATTAAAACGTATTTTACCGCTGTTTTCACTTATTTCCAACGTTTCACCTGCCCCTTTGGCATCCGTAATCACAATGGCATTGCTCGTAGTAGTGATGGTGTAATCGGGAGATGAGCAGGCAATATCTTGTGCATCGCCTGTAATTGTCCAGCTTTTAGTAGTCAACAAATTGTTTCTATCAGCCACGGCGGTGCAATATTTGAGACCAGCAGCGCCTAAACTTCTACCCGTTGCGGTACTTTGGTTAAACCCAATCAATGTCGCATCGTAATTGGCTACACTCATGCCACAATTATCAAGCATATTTGTCAAATTCACATCAGACTTCAGCTTCGTACCCCAAGCCGCCAAGCTTTGGTCGAAGGCAGCAGCATTTTGAAACGTCAACGACATGTTAGTCACGTTACTCACGTCCCAATTGCTGATGTTTTGGTTAAACGAAGTTGCTTCCTGAAACATTCGTGACATACTGGTGATGGTACTTGTGTTCCAACTACCAATATTCGCAGGGCCATTGAGAGTCGTGCAATTAGTAAACATGGACGAAAGTGAACTTACCCCTGACAAATTGGGAACGTCTGTCGCGTTTACTGTCAGGTTATTACAACCATTAAAAGCACTGGCCATAGATGTCCATGCAATGTCACCCCATTGACTAATCGTTACTAATTTAGAAGCATCCCCTACGGAATTAAAATGAATCCGTGGGAAATCACCTCGAATGGCAACCGTATATGTACCCGCTGTACTGTAGTCATGGGTTACATTGCCTGAGATACCAAACTCGTCAAAAATGCCGTCGTTGTTCCAGTCCACGTCGTAGTTGTAACCCGTGCCCGTGGTCGGAATCGTGATAGAGGTACTATTTGATGTGCCAGTATTGTCGGTTTTCCAAGTGGTGATAAAAGGTTTTCCTCCGTAACCTTCGAGAGCAAAGGTATAAGGATTCTCATCTGGGTCATTACTTGGAATACTAATCGTAGTCGTGCGTTTACCCGCTGCGGTAGGGTCGAAAGTCACCGTAAACGTGGTAGAGCTGCCCGCAGGAATGGTCGTCAGGCTAGGTTGAGTGAGCGTAAAATCAGTGGTTCCTCCCGTTATTGTACCCAAAATCAAATTTCCAGTTGCGGTGTTCGGGTTTTCAATCGTAAATGTCCGAGTTACCGAGCCACTCGCTACTGTTACTGGCCCAAAATCGGTGTGGTCGGTACTAACAGGTGTATTGTCACCATTGACGATGGTTTGGCTGTTACCTTTGACGTTGATGTCGGGAAGGCACGTACTAGCGAGTGCATCTCCCGTGATAGTCCAACCTTTATTGGTAATCAGATTGGTGCGTGCCAATTGAGACTCACAGTATTTCAACCCCACGGCTCCCAAACTTCTACCCGTTGCTGTCCCTTGGTTAAATCCAATCAACGTTGCATCGTAATTGGCCACACTCATGCCACAATTATCGAGCATATTTGTCAAATTCACATCAGACTTCAGCTTTGTTCCCCAAGCCGCCAAGCTTTGGTTGAAGGCGGTAGTACCAAAAAACATAAATTGCATATTGGTTACCTTACTCACATCCCAACTGCCAATGTTTTGATTAAAAGCTGTAGCCCCAAACATACCACTCATATTGGTTACCTTACTTACATTCCAACCACTGATGTTTTGATTGAAAGAATATACTCCGCTAAACATTGACGCCATGTTGGTCACGTTACTGACATCCCAACCCGATATATCTTGATTGATAGCAGCAATCGCCGTGAACATATCACTCATATCCGCCACATCATTCAAGTCAGGGGTATCCGAAGCGTTAATTTGTAAGTTCCCACAGCCCAAAAATGCTTTCTCAAAGCTTTTCCAGTCAATATCTCCCCATTGATTTACAGCTATGATTCTTAAATTATTGTCAGCATCGTTTTCAAAGTAGATATGTGGAAAAAGCCCTCTGATGGCCACTGTATAGGTACCTGGAGTATCATAATTGTGAGTGACGTTACCTGTCACACCAAACTGATCAAAAATACCATCGTTGTTCCAGTCAACGTCGTAATTGTAGCCAGTACCTTTGGTTGGAATGGTGATAGAAGTGTTTCCAACGACCTCTTGGTCGGTTTTCCACGTTGTGATAAAAGGCTTCCCACCATATCCTTCAATGGCGAAGGTGTAAGGGTTTTCGTCAGAGTCATTGCTAGGGATACTGATCGTAGCCGTGCGCTTGCCTGCTACGGTAGGGTCGAATGTCACCGTAAAGGTAGTAGAACCACCCACAGGAATGGTTGTGAGGCTAGGCTGGGTAATGACAAAATCGGTATTACCTCCAGTAATTGTCCCCAAAATCAAGGCAATTGTTGCCGTATTGGGGTTTTCAATGGTAAACGTACGGGTCACCGAGCCACTTGGCACTGATACAGGTCCAAAGTCAGTATGGTCAGTAATGATTGGCGTATTGTCCCCACTGACGATATTTTGGTTGTTGCCTTTCACGTTAATCTCAGCCGCTGCTGGCAATGCCATCGTTATCACCACATCGTTATTGTCCGAACCTCCCGTGTAGGAAATCGTTGCCGTTAAGCCACTTCCTCTAAAGTTAGGGATTGTCGCTCCTTGGGCTAGGCCGTTGAACGTACCCACGATGGCATCCGTACCGTCGTTATTGACAATGGTGAAGGTTTCGCCGCCTACGGGGGTGTAGCTACCGCTAAATACCAAATCTACTCCTGTAAGGTTTACGCCCCCAGCGACATTGAGCTGTTTGTACCCAGTATTCATTGTTGTGCCATTAATGGCGATATTGAGGTCGTTGTTAGTGGTAAAAGAAACTGTTCCTACAGTAAGGTCTATTCCACTAAAATCGGGGTTAGTTCCTGTATTGGCATTAATATGTAAATTCCCTCCATTAAGATCTACCCGTGCCTCTGTAGTTACTGCACCGTTTGACGTAAGGTTCATAGCCGTAGCTGCTGGGCGTGAGACCGTTCTGTTGATAGTAATACTACCTGAATTGGCATTGCCAATATTGAGTGTTCCTGTGGAAACAGCATCTAATTCATCGTCATCTAAACTCAGACTCGTTGCAGGGCCAGATCCCAACGTGATAGGCGTGCTGTTGGTACGAGGACGAATAGAAACTTGCCCGCCAGTTTGAGTAGTGACAGCCGCTGTCGAGCCCATGGTGATGTCGTCCGCAATAAGCGTAATGTTTCCACCATTTGTAGCGGTAGATAACGTAGCATACAAGGCTAAATCAGTCGCGTCTGGGTTGCCTCTCACCGCTGTTATTTCAATATTTCCGCCCGAAGTACTGATTTGTGAAGTGTTATTAACTGTTATTCCTCGGTTTGTAGTGCCCGTACCAGAGAGAGCGGCTCCGTAAATAACGATATTACCTGTACCTCCCGCCGTGATACTGGCCGAATTACCTACGATAATCCCTTCATAAGCTTTTCCTTCACCAGTCAAAGAAATGTTACCACCTGAAGACGTAATGGTGCCGTTTTGGAAAAATACGCCGTAGCCGTTTTGCCCGTTGGCCGTGCCCCTGATTGTTACGCTCCCTGCGCCGCCAGCACCAATGTTACCATTTAGAAACTGAATTCCGTTATCGTTGGGTGTTCCACCTCCGCCTTGGCCAGTTACTGACACATTACCACCCGAAGAAGTAATTAAAGCATTGGAAGTAGTTAGATATACGCCGTAATTCGCATTGTTACCGTTTTGGCCTCCCGTCCCCGAGACCGTCACTGTACCTGTATTACCCGCAGTAATGGTACCTTCATTATATATCCCAAAATTACTATGCGACGCCCCAGCGCCACCTCCTGTAGCAGTCACAGATACATTGCCTCCTAAAGAGGTAATGGTACCCACATTACGGATTCCGATGTTTTCAATGCCAGTTCCTGCACCTCCCTGTCCTATCAATGTAAGAGTACCTATTCCTCCACTTACAGTACCCGCTACACTGATACCTCGGTTACTTCCGCCCGTTGCTCCCCCTTTACCTCGTAGGGTAACCGCACCGCTTCCAGTACTTCCAACATTGACTGATGCACCTACATTAATTCCGTAAAAGCCAGCAGTTGTTGGGACAGCTTGTTGGTTTGCTTCGATGGTCAAAGCCCCGTTGGTGGTAACTAGGCTACTACCTGTATTGAATGATACATTTTTACTTACTTTGAGGGTCGCACCTCCCGTGCCAGAGAGTGAGACGTTTGCATTAGCCTCAAACATAACAGCATCTATCCCTGGGTTAACATCATCGTTTTGTAAGTCCACATCCAGATTGGCATTGGTAGTGAAAGTAATGTCTCCGTTAAAATTCACTTGGTCATCGCCTGTACCGCCGTTGATGGTCAATGAAGGCAGGGTGCCAGTGAAGGCTCCTACGTTGATAATATCACTGCCGTTCGCAGTATTTACCGTAATGCTTGCCAAATCATTCAGGGCTACATCGGCGGGGAAGTTGGTGGTAGTACCGTTGTTTAAACTAAACTTCTTTCCTGTGACGTTGAAGCGAATGTTACTACCATTTTGACTAATATCCAGAGTCTCCCCTGTGCCTGTGAGGTCTGAAATGACGAGGTTGTTACTTGAAGTGGTGATGGTATAGTCGGGTTGGCTATTTGCCACCGTTATCACCACATCATTATTGTCCGAACCTCCCGTGTAGGAAATCGTTGCCGTTAAGCTACTTCCTCTAAAGTTAGGAATCGTTGCTCCTTGGGCTAGGCCGTTGAAGGTGCCCACGATGGCATCCGTACCGTCGTTGCTTACAATGGTGAAGGTTTCACCGCCTACGGGGGTGTAGCTACCAGCAAAGGTAAGGTTCAGCCCCGTTAAATTGACCGCACCTGCCACGTTGAGCTGTGAATAGGTACTTCCCGTTCCATCGCCAAGGGTCGTACCATTGAGAGCAATTTGCAAATCACCATTCGCAAACGAAAGGGTACTCGCGGTTACGTCGGTACCGTTGAAAGTAGGTTTTACTGCTTTGGTCGAAGCCCCTGGGTCGAGAAAAAGCGTGCCACCACCTGTATTAATGTTGCCGCCGCTGATGACCACATCTCCACCACTGATCAACTGCATATTGGTAGAAGTAGGGCGAGTTACCCCAATGCCAACGGTGATGTCTCCTGCGGTACCATCGCCGATGATGAGTGTTCCCGTGCTAATTTTATCCAGTTCAGAGTCGGATAAGATAAGGGGAGCGTTTGCCCCATCGGGAGCAAAAGAAATATCAATAGCCGCACCCGCCGTGAAGGGTTTTAGGGTTACGGTGCCTGTGGCATTGGTGCGAATATCGGGGGAGTCAACAATGCGTAAACTGTTGGTCGTGATGGTAATGTTACCGCCATTTACTTCCGTCGTGATGCTGGAAACAGGCGCTCCACTCTGTTTTGACATGTAAATACCGTAGGTACCTGAACTTCCACCGCCTGCTTTTCCCGTCAGTGAGATATTTCCTCCCTCTGACGTAATCAATCCTTCCAATGCGATGCCGTGATTTGAAGAACCCGTAGCCGTTCCTCCTTCTCCCGTGATGGTCACACTTCCCGTTCCTCCCGCCGAGATTTCGGCGCTTTGGCTCATTGAAAGCCCGTAGTTTACTTGGCTAGTGCCGCTGCCTCCGCCGTAGGCATTGACAGTAACCGAGCCGCCTACGGAAGTGATTTTGCTCGTATTTTGTAAATCAACCCCTATATTACTGCCTCCCGTTGAAAGGTTTCCGCCTCGCCCAGTAACCGTCACTGCGCCCGTTCCGGCAGACGTAATTTGCCCAGACAAGGTAACACGTACTCCTTCATTGCCACTACTGCTTCCTGTTCCTCCACCAGTTCCCTGTACAGTTACGGCTCCCCCTAAAGAGGTTATTTTAGCAGTACTTCCCTGAATAAAAATACCATGGTTAGAATTTCCACTTGAGGCACCACCATTACCCACTACTGTGACGGTATTACTACCTCCATAGATTACTCCTCCAAAGTCCAGAAAAATACCTGCCTGACCACCCAATGCGTCATTTCCTCCTTTTCCTTTGACCGTCAGAAGTCCCGAACCTAGTACTTGCATTTGCGTACTACTATTCATGGAAATACCTTTAAAGTTGCCAACGGTAGGACTTTCTTGTTGGTTTGCTTCTATGGTGAGGTTTCCATTATTGGTTCCGAGGGTGCTACCGTTATTAAACGTTACATTTTTGCTCACTTTAAGGGTTGCCGCCCCTGTCCCTTGAAGCCCAATGTTAGCATTAATCGCAAATGTAACGGCATCTACTCCTGGGTTGGCATCATCGTTTTGTAGATCCACATCCAAGTTGGCGTTGGTAATAAAGGTAATATCTCCTTTAAAATTCACTTGGTCGTCGCCCGTGCCGCCATTGATGGTCAGCGAGGGAAGAACCTCGCTGCTGAAGGCTCCCACGTCGATAATATCATTGCCATTCGCCGTGTTTACGGTGATGCTTTGCAAACCACTCAGGGGTACATCGGCAGGGAAGTTGGTGGTAGTACCGTTGTTTAAACTAAACTTCTTGCCAGTTACATTGAAACGAATGTTACTACCATTTTGACTAATGTCCAGTGTCTCCCCCGTACCCGTTATGTCTGTGATGACGAGGTTGTTGCCTGTGGTAGTGATGGTATAGTCGGGTTGACCCGCATTCGTATAGGTAAACGGAACGACATAAAAACATCCACCTGTATTGGGCGTAATTTTGGCATATAAAGTTTGTGAACCCGTAGGTAATCCTCCCGACGGAGTGAACGTATTGTTTGCTTGGTTATACGTACCCGCAGAAGTTGTAGCTGCTTCATTGGTAAAGATGCCATTCACATTGCCATTGTACGAAGTACCAAACGTAAAAATTGGAGTGGAGTTGTTAACAACAACTGAGTTAGCCGTGTTGTTTACACTCCCTACCAAGTTGTTATATTTAAGTACTCCATAGTTATTGGTCGTAGCTACGTAATGCCCCAAGTCACCGCCCATATTGGCATATCCATAATTATTAAAGATGGAGTTACCTGACATATCAAGGTTACCCGTAGTTTTAATAACGCCGCAGTTCTGATTCGTAAACGTGGTTGCGTTGACGATTTCAATTTTACTGCTGTTAATAGTACCGCTATTGCTACTGGTCGTATTTTGTCCGCCCACTACAAGGCCAATGTTCGAGCCTGTGGCATTGATAGTCGCATTACTTTCGTTGATAATTTTACCTACTTCTCCTATATACACACCTCTGTAACCCGAAGCAGTAAGCGTAGCTCCCGTTTTGTTATTGAAAGTTCCTGCAAAATACCCTCCATAATTTTGACCGCCATTGGCCGTCAGAGTTCCGTAGTTATCAATTGTTGTGGTAGAAGCTGTATAAACCGTGTACTGAGTTTGAGTATCAGTACTGGTATTTGTGACAGTGGTACTACCTCTATTAATAAATTGAGCGTTATCGCTTAAATAAACACCAGTATTATTGTTTTGGACGGTTAAACTTGCCCCTGTCGCTACCGTTAATCTACTGTTACCCATCATATATATTTGCTTTACCGAAGCATTGACTCCCGTCGCAATCGTCGGGTAAGTACTGGAAGTCTGGATGAGGGCCACATTCCCAGCCCCTGGCACGCCATTGGGTGTCCAGTTACAGGGGTTTGTCCACTCGGAGCTTACCGAGCCGTTCCAGCCCATATTATCGGTGGAAGTGGCGACTTGGGTGCAACCATTTTGATAAATAATGGGTACAACGTAGCTACAATTGTTTGCCGTCGATGTTACTTTTATGTAGAGAGGAACAGACCCTGCTGGAAGACCACTTGAAGGAGTAAACGTATTAGTAGCCTGATTGTACGTACCTGCTGAATTAGAGACTCCTCCATCTGTAAAAATTTCGATTGTACCATTATAAGTACCATTGTAGGTAAACATCGTGGTAGCGGTGGGGTTTACATTTACCCGCACTGAGCCGCTATTGGTGGTGATTGGATTATGAGTTAACGTCCCTCCAACAAATACCACGCCGCCGCTTTGATTCGTAAATGTTCCTACCGCACCTAAATTCCCCAATGTTCTGAACAGCCCAGCATTATTAAAAAAGGAGGTTCCTACGCTATTCAGTAACATTGACCCGCTATAGTTAGCAAAAGTAGCACAAGCGTAGTTGTTAAAAGTAGCGTTAGGTCCATTAGCGCCATTATTGCCAATTTGAATAGGAGTTGCATTGGTAGAGTTGATGATAACTGACCCATAGTTATGGAAGAGGTTGTCATCAAAACTCATTTCAAACGTACTGTTGACACCGCCGCCACCGCTTGTTTCGAGTATGAGTTGGCCATTGTTGGTCACGGTGGCATATTGCACCATAGTAAACTTAGTCACCGTAGATTCTGTACTGCCCATACGTAGTGTGGAACCTTGACTGATGGTCAGCGAAGCTTTATTGACCAAACCCCCACTGAGGCTGATTGATTTGGCCGCAGCATTTGTTCCCGTAGGGATGACAACGGATACGGCACTAGAAATCACAACTGGATTGGTTTGAGTAGGGACGCCATTGGGAGTCCAGTTGCAGGGGTTTGTCCAATCGGAGCTTACCGAGCCATTCCAAGACATGGTTTCGGTAGCGGTAGCTACTTGGGTGCAGCCGTTGTTATAGGTAAACGGAACGACATAAAAACATCCTCCTGCAGTGGGCGTAATTCTAGCATATAACGTTTGCGAACCCGTCGGTAGTACTCCTGATGGAGTGAACGTATTGGTATTTTGGTTGTAATTACCCGCGGAAATAGTGGCAGATTCATTGGTAAAGATTCCTATCGTACCAGAAAAAGTGCCTTGATAGGTAAAAATGGTACTATTAGTCGGGTTATTATTAACTATCACTGAACCCGTATTTTGGGTAATCGTGCCGTTTTGTAATGTGTTGTACTTTAAAACACCTGCATTAGTAAATGTACTGGGAGCCGCATTATTCATTTTGTGGGCAATTATGGAGCCCGAATTGGTCGTGCTAGCAGCTGCCTGCATAAAATAGTCCCTATTAATCAATGATATTTTACCGCACGCATTGTTAATTAATGTCGCTCCAGATAAATATATTCCGCGTGCAGAAGGAGCTGCACCATTGTAAGTAAGAGTACCAGAATTAGTAAGAGTACACCCTTCTACAAGGGTTAATAGTTCAAGGCCACCCGTGTATGTAATACTACCTTGATTCACAAAAGATACATTCGTTACTGTTCCATCACAATAGATACCATCATAGCTTCCATTGAAATTGATTACCCCTGTTGCAGTATTGGTAGCTGTCTGGTTACTACCACTAAATTTGATTTGTGATTCAGAAGGGGAGAATGTTGCAGTTCCTCCGTTAGTAAAAGCGGCTCCACTACCTGACAGAAGAACCCCAACCACACCTGGGTTGGTGGTAGATACATTTAGGGTTCCGTTATTAATAAATGAGCCCGAAACCGTAATTTGTGCTCCTAATGTACTGATTGATGGCCTTGTAGTACCGCTAACCGATAATGTAGCTCCACCGTTTATTGTCAATAATGCAGAAGCACTAATCGTAATTTGTTTTACTGTGAATGAGCCTGACGAGATTTCAGGATCATTGGGTGTGTCAGGTATGCTTACTTCATCAGCAGAACCAGGTACACCACTAGGCGACCAATTGGAAGCAGTATTCCAGTTTTTACTGGCAGTCCCTGTCCAAGTTTTAGTCTGAGCCAGCAGGTTTTGCATCGTCAGAAAAGCAATGAAAAGAAAAAGGATCTTTTTCATGGGTAGAAAAGTTTAAAAACGTTACAGAGTAAAATTCACAAATGGGTAGTAGAAAAAGGAGGTAGAAACATTTCGTCAAATATTTCCGTAATCCTCCTTCCCTTTCTACCACGAAAGTGTCAGCCATCACTGCCCCAAAAGGGCAAGGCTATCGCCTAGCCCTCCCAAAAAGGAGGGCTCAAAGCGAGAGAATTACGTTCTAAGGCGATTATTGCATCATCATCAAGTCATCGAGACTCACCTGAATCTCATCTCCTACTTGTTTGATGCTGTATTTCATAGGGTAGTAGCCCGCTTTGCCAAACTTAGTAGGCAAAGGCATCGTTTTCGTCAAGTTCGGTTTGCTACTCAAAAATTCATAACTTACCATAGGTTCGATAAACGTCATTTTACCATCGTAAGAGCCATAGATGAGCGTTTCGGTAAACTTACCTTTTCCCGACAACTCGGGTGAAGTGGGGTCAGCCCAGTGAACACCCATTTCAGGCACTCCTGCTGGCAATCGAATATAACCAGTAGGAAGGTATCCCGTGGTAGGCAGGTTGTCAAATTTGGCAGGAGCCACTGGGTACGCTGGAATTGCCTTACGCTCTGATAAGGGTTGAATGTAAAAGTGCATATCAAAATGAGCCACATCGTACGTGCCTGGAGGCTCATGCCCTGTGTGTAGGTAATCAAGCATAATGTGATCAAATGGGACTTGCCCAATGGCTTCCGCTGGCAAGTTTAGCACCAGTGCAACTCCTCCGTGCGGCAAATTGTCGAGCGCCCCTTTTGACAGTGTAAAACCCAATGAAGTAGGTTTGTTATCGGTTGAGAATTTAATCCACGAATAGGCTTTCCCATTGCCAAGGGTCTGGGCAGCTCCCGTATACGTGGGCGCCACATTTTCTTCTTTGCTACATCCTAAAGTAGCTAGTGCTATCAATAGTACTAGTAATCCGTTTTTCATGTAATTGAGATGTTTTGTTTTAGAAAAAATTTTAGTACAAATGTGCACTCCTAAGCCCTTTCCGTGTTAGCACAAAAACTACATTCTTTGACTCATTTTCGACAAAATGAAATGCTTATTAGAGGGTTTTTGCTCTTTCCTTTGCTCATTTTGAACTTTCCTTTGCTCATTTTGAACAAAACGTCCTTTTTCTGCCGTTTTTATTAAATTTCTATTGCTTCTAAGCATTTTATTTTTTTGACATCATAGATGTCCACCTAGTGCTAAATCTATGACGTATCTACGAATTATCTTCGGCACTCCCCTCTCCAATTTCATCCCATTTTCAGCTTGATTAGTCCCATTTTTTCAATTAAGATTTCGAGTTTTAGTATTCTTGTTTTCCATTCTCAAGGCCTCTAGCTTGCCCCTCCGAATGGCTTTTCTATCCATCTTTAATTCATACAATATCATGATTGGAAGTTACCTCAAGACATCGAAGCGCAACCTAATGCGTAATAAGCTTTTTTCTTTCATCAATATTGTAGGGCTCGCTATTAGTATGTCGGTAGGACTATTGCTTATCGCCTTTTTGTTGGATATTTATTCCTACGACCGATTCCACAAAAATGGCGAACGCATTTACCGTATCACCAATGTACAAACATCTGCAAACGGCCAACGCGGCAAGTTTGCAACGACTTCGCTCAAGACGGGTAAACTCATCCGAGAAAAAGTGAGCGGTGTAGAAGAAGTAACCATTTTAGGTAATGACTTTGTCCAAGATGCGAAAATCGGCAACGACATTTTTCCCATCAAAGGGTTCTGGGCGGAGCCTTCCTTATTCCAACTTTTTCATTTTCCGATGTTGGAAGGTAGTTCCAGCACTGCACTTAAAGAACCCTACTCGGTGGTACTGACCGAAAATGCCGCTCAAAAACTATTTGGCAACCAGTCGGCTCTTGGCAAGTCTGTTAGCTTCGGAGAGTTTAACTATACCATAACGGGTATTATCAAGAACATTCCTTTTTTCTCACACCTACGTTTCGAAGCCTTGGTATCACTATCGACAGCCGAGCAACTCAACAAAGCAAATCTCGACACTGAAAAATGGACACATTCTTCCTCAAACTTTGTTTATTTACGCCTCCCCGAAAATGCCAATATAGCCTCCATCCAAGCACAACTGGACGCACTAGCAAAAGCCGAAAACCGTCCCGAAGAAAGTACACAAATCCAACTTGAACTTCTTCCACTCTACGACATCGTGGTAGGCAAAAACCTCAATCGCTCCGAAGGAACGGGTTCATTTGAGCCACACATCCCTCCTAGCGTCCTTTGGATACTTGGCGGTCTAGCACTCGTCGTCATTTTATCGGCTTGTTTCAATTACACCAACCTCTCGATTGCCCGTGGTATGCGTCGTTTCAAAGAAGTTGGGCTTCGTAAAGCGATTGGCGCCGAAAAGAGCCAAGTTTGGCAGCAATTTTTGGTAGAAGCCACAATGGTTTCTTTCTCGGCCTTACTTCTATCTTTTGTTCTATTTCTGTTTTTACGACCAATCCTCATCAACCTTGCTCCCGAAATGCAACAAACCGTAACGCTCGAGCTCAGCTGGCCTATGGTGGTTGCCTTTATTTTCTTTTCGGTAGTGGTAGGAATCCTTGCAGGGTTGGCCCCCGCACTCTTTTTCTCAAAGGTGAGTGCAATCACAGCCTTGAGAAACGTATCCTCAGTCAAGGCCTTTAAACATCTTACCATCAGACGAACCTTGGTCGTTGTACAGTATACGTTGACGTTAATTTTCATTACGACGACAGTCATTGGCTACGTACAGTACAAAAACATCCTTGCTTTTGACCTAGGATTCAACACCGACAATATTCTGAATATCAGCACACAAGGCACCACTACCGACGCATTAGTAAAAGAACTCAACGAAATACCTGAAGTAAAGGCAGTATCCCGCTCGTTGATTGTTACCAGCATAGGAAACGCTTGGGGTGGCTTTATGAAATACCAAGACGCCAACGACTCGGCTCTCGTTATGACCAACCATGTAGACGAAAACTATCTTGAGTTGCACGAATATAAACTCATTGCTGGTGGCAACTTTCTATCACGCCCCACCACATCCGCCGCTGTCACCGAAGTTATCGTTAACCAACAATTCTTAAAGCGATTTTCAATCGGGAACAACAACCCCGCAGAGGCCATTGGACAACAAGTTACGTTCAGTAATTTTAAAATAAAATCCCAACGAATGACCATTGTAGGGGTGATGCAAGATTTTCACTATGGAAAAGTAGACAACTTAGTAGAACCTGTGGCATTTATGTATTGGACTCCCGAAGACAGAGCCACCGTAAATGTAAAATTACAAAGTAATGACCAAGTGGCAACACGCGCAAAGATTGAAGCCCTTTGGAAGAAGTTAGACCGTACCCACCCATTTAAAGCCAGTTTTTACGACGAAGCCATCGAAGAAGCGTACAGTGAATTGTCAACCATCCTAAAAATCATTGGCTTCTTGTCATTTTTAGCTATTTCAATTGCGTCGATGGGGTTATTGGGGATGGTAGCTTTTACAACCGAAACTAGATTAAAGGAGATTTCTATCCGCAAAGTGATGGGCGCAAGCTCAACCAACCTCATTTACTTATTGAGTCGTGGATTTTTACTACAACTGTTGCTAGCGGCGTTGATTGCCCTTCCAGTCACGTATATTTTCTTTGAAAATATAATTCTTACTCGTTTTCCCTACCATACACCTGTCCAAGTCCTTGAATTGTTTATGGGGTTAGGCGTAGTGTTTCTCATTGCATTCCTGATGATTGGCTCTCAAACTTTGAAAGCAACCCAAAGCAATCCCGTCGATGTATTGAAGAGTGAATAACTGGGCAAAAAACGCCCAGTTATCAATTATTCGGGGAAGCGTTCGTCAAAATAGCCAACGAATTGCCAAATTTCTAGAATGTCTTCTCCCCTCACAGGATAAGGGGCATACCGTTCGTTGAGTGATTTTAAAACTAACACTCCTTTGTCTTCAAGGTAATTGAATACTTTTTTTAAGACAACGCCTTCGTCGATGGTGACCACAATGCACAAGATCCCGTTTTTTATATGCTGCCAATTTTCAACGTACTCTCCAAATACTACCGCCCCGCTTCTCAACGGTGGCATAGAATCCCCTTCGTACGGAAACGCGCGGTATTTGCGTTCTTTAGAAAGAAATGGCATTTGAAAAACGGGCAGCTTTTGGACAAACTCCACATCGCCATACCCTTCGGCATATCCTCCCAAAGCTCGAACTGGTACAAACTCAATATTTTCTTGCCCTTCTGAATTTACCGTGGTGACAATCACCCGTTCTGTAGCTACAGTTCGAGGCGGGAGCGTCGATGCGGCATTTAGACGTAAATCAACCGTCAACAACGTATCAATGGTTACTTTGAAAAAAGTGGCAAATCGGACTAAATCGGCAAAACTAGGCTCCGAACGTGCCGCTTCGTACGCAGCCAATGTGGACTTTTTAATACCTAGTAAATCCGCTAAGCGCTGTTGGGAAGTTTTATCCGTTAATTGATTTCGTAAAAAGGCTAAATTTTGTGCAAAAAAACTGGTTTTCATTGATAAGCTGTTATAGTAATCAGGCACAAGTTAGCAAATATTGAACAAAAAATATAGACTTTAAGCAAAATAAATAGCCAAAAAGAAATGGCTCGCTATCGATAGGAATCTATTAATAGCGAGCCATTCAGTGCTCAAATTACGCTCTTATTAATTTACTTTCAGTACTTTGAGCACCGATTTCTGGGAATCAGACTTCACCTTTAAGAAGTACATTCCCGTCGGTAATTCACTCACCCCAAACTCCTCTTGGTGGGTGTTCGTTGCG
>Ga0209570_1000905_pt1 | contig 22043 bp, 19 predicted proteins | sample EBPBio172007_DNA_FD_185861 | JGI IMG/M metagenome (GOLD analysis project Ga0209570, IMG submission 185861) | Wastewater treatment Type I Accumulibacter community from EBPR Bioreactor in Madison, WI, USA - Reactor 1_9/17/2007_ DNA (SPAdes)... | ecosystem: Engineered > Bioreactor > EBPR >... | reverse complement strand
CCGCCCTTGCTCACCTCGGAATTGATATTGCTGCCCGATATGATACAGTGTTCGCCGCAGCTCCCGGTGTAATAACTTTTGTTGGATATAATCCCAACGACACGGTTGGGGGATATGAACCCGGTGGTGGTGGGAATTACATCACTCAGCGTGCTACTTGGGATGGGAAAAATGTCTATATGCTCTATATGCATTTGCAAAGACCCCTTATTACTTCAGGAGTAACGGTTTTGCTTGGACAACCGATTGCCATTTCCGGTAACACTGGTAATTCAACAGGTGCACATCTCCATTTCGAAATAAGGATGAACACTGCAACTTACGCGACACCCGGTTCAAGAAGAAATGCTGAATTGTGGGCAGGTATGACCGGAATGGGTGCAATTTATGGAAGGGTTCCAAATGCTCCAAACAGCACCCGTGTTGATATCTCTCCTGATCCAAAACCGAGACCTCCCTACACAACTTATGGCTACTCACTTACTTATAATTTTAATGATCCCTATGTTGGAAGTGACGATATTTACAACGAAAACTATGGTATCGGGGATGTGAAACCGGGAACTTACACAATCACCGCTTTGAGCGGAACTTACACAAGAATCGTTACCGTTGGTGCCGGTCAGGTTGTAAGTGCCGATCCTCCCACTGATATTGAAGAACAGGAAAATCTCCCCTCAGAATTTACCCTCTACCAGAATTACCCAAACCCGTTTAATCCCGAAACTGAAATAAAATTTTCTTTACCGGTTGAGTTATTTGTTACAGGAAAAGTATATGACATATCAGGGAGAGAGATAATGACTCTGATTTCAGGTGAGTTACCTGCGGGGAATCATTCGCTTAAATTTAATTGCGATGCACTCCCATCGGGTATATATTTGTTTCGTTTGGTCGCTGGCGGAACTGTCAAGATTGTGAAGATGACTTTAATGAAATAAGCTTTAGTCAAATTTCAAGAATGTTGTGGCATTCGGTGATTAAAGACAGTGGCGTTTTCTTTTTATTTTCTTTTTATTTTCTTTTGTTTTCGTGCTGTAGATGCAATATTTTCTTTTAAATCGACAGAAACAACCGATTATTTCTTTTGATATTTATTTTATTTAAATGCATTTACTTCATTTTTAGAGGGCAGTTTTAATGTCCAAAATAAAGTGGAACGTCATAAATTTAATTAAATAAATTTGGAGATTCCTTAAATGTCAAAAAGGACCACATATACAGCGGCAAAGGAGGTAGAAATATTCTCGAATAATTTCTTAATTTATAAACTAATTATTCTACTTTTTGGTGAACCAGTACAATCGTTAAATTGACAAGTGAGTTCTTCAGAAGTACATGATGCGAGAAATGTTCTCGCCTCCAGTGCAAAGAAAAATTTTGAGCAATAATTAGTGAATATAATCACCTAAGAGGTAAATATACAGAAAACCTTGTGTTCTTAGAAAATGCTTTCTACACTAAGTCGAGCTTGAGAAAAACAACTCAAATTTGAGTAAGCTTATTGTAGAAAAACAGAAGATGTAAATAATCTAAGAATTTACCGGAAACCAAGAAGGCAAGTTAAAATGAAAGTAAAGGATTAAGGATATTCCAATTTTATGTTGCTAGTTTTTATTTCATAACTGAAATGTATCAAAAATTAATATGAAAAACGCATTGATAATATCGGTAAACGACTTCCTCGAACACGAATTTACGATCTACAATAAATGCATTTTTTTAGGAGAGACAGCTTCGCTTGTGGATAGTCATGAAAACTGGGGATCCGAAATTCTTGATGTCTCGTATCAACACCTAACTTTATCAAATTTATTCGATTATTTTGTTTCTCGACCTGAATTAATTTTGTTCTATTGTGAAACGAATCAGTCAAGAATGACATTAAGATTGGCAAATACCGCAAAAAAAATAAGTCCAAATACCAAAATATTAGTATATGGTTTAGCAACAACTTTTATTCCACACTATTTTTCGAGGTATCCGTTCGATGCAATCCACATATCCGGGGATAGGGAATCGGCTATAAGAAGTTACATGAGTTTTCTAGACGGGAATACATCAGAATCAGAACTTGAGGGATTACAGATAGTTTGCGAGAATGGATTAGTAAGAAAAACAAAAATTGGCAAATGGTTAGATCAATCAGAATGGCTAACACCTAAGCTTTCAAAAATGCCAGTTAGAAGTTATTTAGAATTTCAGAATAAACACAAAAATGTTGTTGATACTAAATTGGGACTTGCTATTACCGCAACAAAGGGGTGTGAGACGCGGTGTAATTTTTGTGGATGCACGGAAGAGGAAGGGGCTCAGGATCGAACTAGAGATCCAAATTGCATTTTTGACTGGTATGATGAAAATTCTAATTATATCAATGATTCTTTTCATTTATATAGTCCGAACATACTTTCGAACAAAGAATGGATAAAACAGTTTCATTTATTATATAATGCAAGAAAATATAGTTTTAACTGGCAGGGAGTAACTCGTACAAACACATTGGAAGAAAATGTAGTTAAACTAGCTGCTGGAGCTGGTCTGGGAAAATTGTCGATTGGTATTGAACATATTAGCGTTCATAAAAAGCGACCCATCAAATCATCTCTAGATGAGTTGGAAGAATCAGCAAGGTTGTGCCGGAAATATGATATCCGTTTGGTTGGACTATTGATGTTAGGATACCCTAAACAAACAGTTGAAGATGTTAAGTATATCCTTAGTGTCTTAGAACAATTTGGAATCATTGAATATCGTTTTACTGGTTATACACCTCTTCACAAATTACGGGATAAGACAGTAGATCAATTAGACATACTGTTTATTGAGGATTATGATAGACGAACATTTTATTCTCCAGATATGAATATTACTGCAAATGAATTTTACAATATACTTATAACAAATGGAAAATGTTTTAAAAATTGAACATTAAACTTTGATACTACATTTGAGAGTATAAATAATGGGTTTGGGAATTAAGTATTTTCCCTTCAACTCTTTAATGTAAAATAAAGGGTGTAAAATATCATTTAAAGCAAAATTTAAATATGTTATTAATTTGAATGGTAATAATATTAAATTCGTTTAACAATGATATTTCATCAGTAATTTTTGTTTTAGTAACCTAATAACTAAGGTATATATATGGCAATAAGATTAGCTATAGGAGCACCAATTTCAATGATGTATGAGCTTTGTCCAAAAGGACAAATAGAATTGTGCTTCACCCATCTATTAAAAGATAGTAGTAGTCTGTATATGAGATATTATATGGATGCTAAAAAGAGAGGTCGGTTCGTTATTCTCGATAATGGAATAATGGAACTCGGATATTCAATGAATACCGAAGACTTGTTAACGGTTTCCTATGAGCTTGAACCAGATTTAGTTACACCTCCGGAAATTCTAAATGATAGTAAAGCGACATTAAAAATGACTCATGAATTTATTAAGGCATTTGACTCAAGCGGATTATTTCCAAAAACAAAATTACTCGGAGTTGCTCATGGATCAACATTTAATAATTGGCGGGATTCGTTCACTGAACTAATCCAAATTCCACACATCGCAAGGATTGGTATCCCTTATGACTTACCGTTTGATGTATACACAAAAACCACTAACATCAACAAATTAAAAACACTTGTTACAAGAAGAGTAGAGCTTTGTCAATGGATCTCTGAAAATTTTCCTAGTGCATCAATCCATTTATTTGGACTTGCGCATCCAAGTGAGCTAATAGAACAAATTAAGCATCCTTTTATTCAAAGCATGGACACTTCAACCCCCGTGATGGCTGCGGTTAATAGAATCAAATATGAGTTCTCTGACTTTGGGTTGTTTCAGAAAAATGTTTTAGAAATTAACCTACCCTATGATGACACTATTGTTGAATTGGCGCTACACAATATTTCGATTATGAATGATGTTTGGCTAAATAATGGTGGGTATCTATCATGAGCATAAATCGTTATAAAGTGGCCTTAGTTAACCCTCCGTTTTCGAAGCTTGTTTACGGAGATGAATATACAATTAAAAGCATAACTCCCTGTTTAGGGCTTTTCTATATGGAGGCCTATTGTAAAGATATCGCGGATCTAAGGATTTTTGAGGGTGAATTCTATACATCGATGGAAAACCTTGTTGATGAAATCAATAAATATGAACCGGATGTTCTAGCAATAACAACGAACACTTCAACTTACCCGCTCTGCATTCAACTTTCACATAATGTATATGCACGATATAAATTTGCTGGAGGCCCCTATTCAAGTTATCGAATAGAAGAAGGCCTAGAAGATTTCGATGCCATATTTATCGGAGATGCTGAAGTAGGAATGCGTGAGTTTTTGCTAGGAAAAAGTATTGAACAAGTTCCAGGGGTTGCATATATGGATTCAAATGGGGAAATAAAAATAAATCCAAATTCGCCACTGCTTCCACTTGATAATTTCCCTTTCCCTAATCACGGTGCAATGCAAATTGGGATGTACCAAGCATCTCCACATAGAGAAATGGCAACACCATTTGCTACAATGGTAACGACTAGAGGTTGTGGCTTCCAGTGTTCGTTTTGTTTATCTGCCCATGGTGGGCTGAATGACGGTAAATATAGAGAAAGATCGATTAAAAATGTGATAGATGAAATAGAGATACTCACCTCTAAATTTGGGGTAAAGAGCATCCAATTCTGGGATGACACTTGGACCATGAGAAAAAAAAGAACTATCGAGTTGTGCAAAGAGATTAGCAGATTTAACATTTCGTACATGATTAACACTAGAACAGATAAAATGGATGATGAAATAGCTCAATACCTTGCCGATTCGGGCTGTAAAGGTGTTTTTTTTGGAATTGAATCAGGTGATCAAGGAATTCTGAATTCTAATATAATTAAAGGTGTAGATAACAAACAGGTAATAAAAGCCATTGAATCCTGTAAAAAAGTGAATTTACCTTCTACTATGAGTTTTATCTTCGGAGCAATTGATGATACGGAAAAATCCATTAATGAATCAATTGATTTTGCAATATCGTTAGATCCAGATTTTGTTCTATTTAATATTTATACGGCACATCCTGGGACCTCCGGTTATACTCGTGCAATTCAGGAGGGGGTATTAAGAGAGTATAAAGTTGACCTGGAAAAATATAAAGGTGAACCGGTTGGGATTCCAACCATTTGCAAGAACCTTTCCAGAGAAGAACTACATCTTCTTAAAGCACAAGCGTATGTTAGATACTATTCTCAGAAAAAACCAAATAGTTATAAATTAATTATTCAGACATATTTGGATGAAATTGAAACCATAGAAAGGAATATTATGAGTCAGAAATTAATTGGGAAGTGAAGTAAATAGTTGAAGAAATATTTTTTTAAGAATTGATTGTCTGAAACTATAGTCATATTTTTTAAACAATCATCTAACTGATGTTTTTTAACTCGACAATATTTTATAATCGTAGTTTTCAAATGGACAATTTTTAATCTATGTTAAGTAGAAAAATATTGGTATACCGTAAGAAATATGTTGGTCACTAAAAAAAGGCAATTCTTTGAAAATAGCATTTGATTTTGATGGGGTTTGTACTGACTTATCCTATATTCGTGAACACAACATAAATGAATCTCGATATTTATTCTCACCTTTCTCAATTTCTCTATCAAAAGTAAGACCTGGGGTGCTTGAGCTAGTTTCAATATTTGGATTATTTGCCGAACTATACATTTTAACAGCCAGACCTACAGATGATGTAATCTTTATTAACGAATGGTTGAAAGAAAATCAACTCAACCAATTCTTTAAAAAAGTTTTATCCTGCAATGAAACAGCAAAATCAGATGTTATGAAAAGGCATAAAATTAATTTATTAATTGATGATACCCCAATACATTTCCTTTCGTTGAGTAACTATATGGGAGGAATTTTATGGCTGAATCAAACATGGATAGAAATATCAAATCAAATATTTAAGTATTTAGTTAACACTTCTTGTGCTTCATTGAGATCGTTACCAGAAAAGAGATTAAGAGAGATCAAATATGCGACCAACTTAGGTTCGTCACAAGTGTATATACTAACATTTAACGACAATTCAAAACTCAAGCTTCGGGTGTGCTTAAATAGAGAAACTGTCGACAGAGTGATGATGTTTTTAAAAATTACAAAAAAAAACAAAATTAAAAGTGTTTCTCGTCTAGTGGCATCAAATGGGCTGGCAATTGTTAAAAACTATATTGATGGAAAGGTTATATCTTCATACACAAGAGAAGAGCGTTTAAGTATTATAACTCGGGTAGGTTCCACTTTGGCAAGATTGCATGAGATTAAACTGGATATGTCTATCTCAGATAAAAAATTTGCAATTAATAGTGAAAATGAAAGTTTATTAGTATTTTCTGCGGATAATTACAATACAATTGTTACGGACAATGGAGAAGTGGCTTTTATAGACCTAGAGATGTGTAGCAGTGGCTCTAGATGGATTGATTTTTATTGGTGTGATTTTTTTCTTTGTGAAAATGATCAAGAGAAAGTAGCATTCTATGATGGCTATTTCTTGATTTACAGAGGAGATCACGCAACTGAGGAAGAAAAAAAAATAGCAATTCTAAACTTCAAACTCTGGGTATCATTCCAATTACAGTATAGCAGAAAAATACATTTTAATGATAAAGAGAAAATTAGAACTATAGAAGATACCCTTAAGGAATTGTGGAACTACTGATTTTTTAAAATTCGATAAACATAGCAACTCCAAAAAGTTCATCCCTATGTTCACAAAACTTCTCTGCCATTTTGATCCTATCCATGTCCAGCCAATCTCAACCTTTTTATGATAAGTTTCGATATTCCCAAATCAAGAGCTTCCCACAAATTCGCCGGTTCCTTTTAGCTTAATTATAAACGGTTATGCCGTTCCCCTCTCTTACTCCTCCAACGCCTTGGTAATATAAGAATGAAGGTCTTCCCTGTCCCTGACTGCCCCAGGTGTTAATCGCCATAGTTCGGGATCAATGGCAACTTCGAGTAAATCATCAACATGGTCAATTGTCAATGGTTCAAGGAAAATATTTTTATTTTCCAATACCGCAGATTCAATTTCCATTACTGGTATTTTCCAACTTTGGCAACATTAATATCCACACTCCCCTTTTTTTTCCCCGGTTTCAATATAGGCATGAGCTTTAGATATCTTTTCGAGTGGAAATTCACGATCAATTACCGGAATAAATTCACCACTGATAAGTAAACCCCGGAGAAATTCGAGGGGTTCCTTTCTCTCTTTTGCTGTGCCACCGATAACTTTTTCCCCCTTTGTTAACCCCGTGAAAAAACCGGCTAATACTACAGCCGGGTTCATGTGTACCAATCTAAGATAATATCCCTTCTTCTTTAACGCATTTTCACTCTAGCAAAATGGACTTTTTCCAACTCTATCAAAAACGATATCAAACGAATCCGGGTATTTACCAATATTGTCTTTGGTGTAATCAATCATTTTGTCAGCTCCGATCAACTTTACAAGTTTTGCATTGCTGGTTGAGCAGACTCCGGTAACCTCAGCTCTAAAATATTTTGTAAGCTGTACTGCAGCGGTTCCACAATTCCCTGAAGCACTATAAACAAGAATCTTTTTACCTTTATCGAATTGGCCCAATCGAAGGAAATGAAGTGCTCTCAACCCTCCAAATGTAACTGCGGCTGGAGCGTTTTTCTTTCTTCTGAAGTATAAAAGATAATTATAAGCAATTGAACCTGATTATAATTGAAAAAGGTTTTTCCCAGCAATAATCAAGAATGAGAACTGAAGGAAATATTTTGAAGCCCTGAAAGAATCTGCCAAAGGGACCCTGTATAAATTCACCGAATTTATTGCGGAATCCTTTAGTGATCCAAAGAAATTGTTTTTGGATAGTTTGTAATATTATTTTTAAGTAACAAATGTACTTTGTCGTTTATATTGTTTTAGGTTTATTCTTAAGCACATTATCTAACTGGGAAAGTCAGTTTGGTATGCAGAAAATTATGTGCTCATGATACGCTCCTTGGACTTGGTTGACTAGTCAATATAAACTTGACAACATAGCTTCTGCGAGTGAACATCCGGGAGAAGGATACAGGTCACTGGCTAAATTGATGATAGATGAGAATCTCGCTTTTGCCTCACCTTTAAAGGTTTACAGAGTGCTGGAGAAAGAAAATCACCTTAACCGATTTAATAATGTAAAGTAAAATGCATGTAAAGGCAGTGGTTTTCAGCAATCGGAGGGCATAAATCAACATTGTTATTCAAATATCAAATGTGTAAAGTTTCATAACTTCTTCTTATTTTTGAATACGGTTATATATGGCTGTTCCAGAGACATTGTCCATCATAAACTTTTTCTCTCTTTGAATACCTGAAATGTGATCAGGACAGTACAGGCGCTCTGGAGCAACACCCGGATTCTACACCAAGAGTGATTTAAGATAAGGGGGAACAATTTGACTCGAAAGAGTTTGGGGAGTATTTAAGTATGGTTGGGATGAAGCAGATAAGAACTTCTGTGGCTTATCCGCAAAGAATCGTAGAATATAGGGATACCACAGATCAAACAGTCAGGTGGCCTGCATATGAACTGCCTCCTTGACAATGAAGATGCGAAAAAACAGCTCCTTAATGTGGAGTGTGATAATAGCGAAAAACAACACTGTCTGTCTTCCTTGACTCCCGAAGACTGGTTGCTCGGAAGAATTGATCAAAGATTTGCGTAAAGAAAAAATTAATTGTTTGAAGCTCAACTATTAAAATCTCAGCGAAATATTCTCTCTATGATATCTTAATTAATTAACCAATTATTCCACTTTTTGGTGACCAGTACAGAATCACGAAGCACATAAGTTTCATTTACCTCAAAAGCTCCTTAAAAGCACCTTAGCCCAAATTTAGCACTTTTGCCCCTTTTTCATAAATACAATGTTGTGTGATGTTTTTACTTGCACGCTTCCTCAAAACTTTGCCAACGATTTTCAATACTTTCGTGAATATCCGTTCTGTAATGAGATTTTTTAGGTAATATTTTATTGAAAATTGTATATATGTTTTCTGTTAGTTCAAAATAATTATCACCATAAGCAGACACGCAACATTCATCATAATTTCCGAAGTTCAACATATCTACAATATAATTATTAGCACTAACATTAGATATTGGTATAATTTTTTCAATATCTCTTGCAACAATACTAACAGCCCATTTACTTGATTTATATGATATTTCTAATGGATTATTATTTGCCAAATCTACAAACGCTTTTCCTATATCATTAATCAGCAGAAGTTCGCTACACAATTCAGGGTCGCCAAATCTGCAAGTAAACTCCAAAAAAACAAACTCTTTTTTGTCATTTATGATAAAATTCAAATCAATAGCACCATAATATTTGATATTTAACAAATTTTCAGGAAGATTTTTTAATACTTTTTTTATTATATCCTGTTGGTTTAAATCTATAACATTTCTTGCAATAGTTCCCATACCCGATGTATTTTCTCCAATATCTCCATTGTACTTTCTCTTTATTTCAAAGTTGATGTTCAATAAATGAATTTTGCCATTTGAGAATAATAAAGAAACTGCAATTTCCTCACCTTTTACATACTCTTGTATAAGAAAATCTGTTTTAATATTTTTAATAGTATTTATAAAATCGTGTTTATTTTCAACTATATAAGTTCCTTTGCCACCTGACAAACCATCTTCTTTTATTACAATTTTATCTTTTAAATTTATATAATAGTATTCTTCTTTTTTTTCAAATGGAACAAAAGTAGTATTAGGAATTTTAAATCCACTTTTTTCTGCGAATGAAATTCCAAAATTTTTAGATGTTTCTAATAAGGCACATTCAGCATTTATGCCAAACGTATTAAATCCTCTTAACCTTAATACTTCAACTAAACCAATTTCACAACTTTCAATATGTAAGCATATTATTAATTCAGGCTTAATATTTTCAATAATATCAACTATTTTTTTAATATTTTTCACTTGCTCATACTGTGGAATGTTAGGCATAAATATTGGATAGTTTACGATATTCTCAAATGTTGTATGCTGAAAACCTGATACAATACTTATATCGTGTCCTTCTTTCAAAAAGAGCCTTGTCAAAGATAAGGCTCGTAAATCATATCCGATTATAGAGATTTTCACAATAAAATAATATTTTTTTTAAGAATACTCATATTTAAACGTATCTCTTTTTCTGTAAATTCAAGGCTATTCATCTGATACGAGCATTGTGATTTCAAATACTCAACTTGTTGTATCCCTAATTCCTTTTTATTGCTATTTATGAAAATAGAAATAGCACCTGTACCACAAGCAAAAGTTTCTTTATTAACCCCTCTTTCAAATGTTCTTGCAACTGCCATACCATTTATTATGCTAAATAATGTAATATTTAACTCTTTATGATTATTAAAAGTGGCCCAATTGATGTCGTATATATTGGAAACCTGCATAACTATATGAGGTGTACCAACATCAAAAGTAGTTTCATTTAAATATAAATTTTTCAATGAATATTCTATTTGAAGAACAATATTATCTGATACTACACTGATTTTAGCCAAAATACCACACCTTGTTAAAGTAAGTGTATTTTGATTAGAACAAAATATTTCACCAATAGCAAATAGACTATTACCGCATAATATTTCTTCTGAACCATCTGAGTTAAAGAAACGATATTCAATTTGTGAGTTTTTTTCTGATATAAATACCACACCCTCAATAGAGTTATCTATTTCACAATTTTTTATTGCAAAATTTAATAACTCAATTTCGTTTGAGATAATTAGAGGCTCAACTTTCACAATCAACAAAATATTTCCGCAAATGGAATACTTAACTCCTTTCATTTTTTTGAGTTTGGTAATGGTAAAAAAATGAAAAAATATAAATAATATCGCAAACAAAAACACAAGGTGTAGTTAATATTGGAGACTTTAAAGATAGTGCTTTTTTATACCTACTAGCCACATCTTTGAAAAATGATTTAATTACATTGTGTCCTGTGTGTTTTAAAATATTTGCCTCACTCATTCCATAACGCCAATGTGATTTTATATTCTTTGTATAACTCAAAGCAAGATGTTTAATACTAAAAAGATTGTCTTTAACGATTAAAAATTCTAAACCACTTTGTTTTACCCTAAAATCTAATTCGCCATCGGGTGTAAATAAAGCAAAATCTGAAAACAAATAACCTCCTATTTTGGGTAATACTTTTTTTAAATTAACAAGCAAACAAGGTTCATATATAAAATCAAATGCATTATATTGAAAGGTTCTCTGTAATTTTGTTAAATAAGAAGAAATACCTTTTGCTTCAAATTCAATATAGGGCTTAATAAAGTCTGGTGCAATATTAATTACTGTTTCAGAATATCTATTCAATGTATCAGGATACAAAGAACAATCACTATCCAAAAGAAGTACATTATCACATAATACAAAAGGCAAGGCAAGATTTGTTGTAAGAGCAGTATTGCCTTTTTTACTTACAACATATTGCAATCCTAATTCAGAAAGTTTTTTTTCAATTTCACTATTTGGGGTTATGCTCACCACAACCTGATAGATGCTTGCATCAATTTGACTGAGTAAATTGAATACTCTGAAATCATCAGAGCATCTAATAATTATAGAGTATCTATAATTTTCCATATCTTATCAATAGGTTGGTTTAAATCAAGATTGTTTTCTATAACAACTAAATAATCAGGTCTTATTAAGTTGTGTAAACTAATAATTTCACTATCAGGCAAAATTTCTTCATTTTGTAATCGATGCCTATTCCTGCTCAAACAAATTTCTAAATCAGATTTTATTACAAAGTAATGATTGAAAGTGGTTATACTATTTAAAAATTCTATGGTCTGAATTTCAAAAAATAAGCCTTCAACAATGATAAAATAATCATATTTTTGGGTTAATAAGTTTAAGATACATTCAACAATTTTTAGCCAATCAGAGCCATATTCAAGATAATTATCATCAGTAATACAAATACTTCGTATGTCATCAATTTCAAGATGATAAACAGTTGAATATTTTTGTTTCGCAATTTCACATAAGTTTCTTGAAATTGTTGTTTTACCACTACTTGGCGAACCTGCTATTAAAACTATCATAATTAAAATGGTGTAACATAATTACTGTTTGGTGGGTATTCATTAAGATTAATTACGTCATCTAAGTTATTCCAAATTTTTCTAAAAGCCTTTATGTAACTTTCCATTAAAGTTTTATCATTTGGGGGATAGTGTGAAGTTGTAAAAATACTATCTAGCACAATTTGATTACTGTTCGGATATTGCTTAATTTCATAAGAAATATTTTTTCGTGAATTATGTAACATCCAAGGCAATCCCCCGCCATCTATATTTTTGTTTTGGAATATTTTGTATGCTGGTAAAGATTTTCCCTCCCAAACCCAAAAAAAGCATCCTTCTCGTTCAAGTGCTAGCAGTAGTCTATATCTAAATACTTCAACATCAAGAGAGATGCCTATAGCATTTGGTAACAGCCTTAATCTAAGTAATTGATAGATATGTAATTTATTATCCTCAACTTTATCAAAGAAAATGCCTTTCAAATCTTTAATTCCATTCAAGAAATAGTTTACATTTTCAATTCTTAACAACTGCTCCTTTTCAAATTGTTCAAATCTTGCCAATGCAAATGCAGCACAAAATTCACTAATACGATAGTTATAACCTAATCCATCCGCATCCCTATAAAATCGTTTATAATTTTGAATTTCCATTCCAAAAACCCGCATTTTTGCAATCCTGTTAAATATTGGTTCATTATTAGTTGTAATTAAGCCACCTTCGCCCCCAGCTAACACCTTTGTAGCATTAAGAGAGAATGTTCCTATATCTCCTATACTTCCAACACGAATTCCATTTATTTCCGCTCCGTGTGCTTGCGAACAATCTTCAATTATTAGAAGGTTATGCTTTTTTGCAATTTCTTTGATAGCAAATATATTTGCAGGAAGTCCGTGAATATGTACTACTATTATTGCTTTTGTTTTTTCATTTATATTCTTTTCTATACTTGCTAAACAAATATTTCCGTTAATATCCACGTCTGCAAAAATAGGAATTGCATTAGCCATTAATACAGTGCTTGCGGTTGCTATAAACGAATATGCGGGAACAATAACCTCATCAGAAGGTTGTACTCCACAGCCATAAATAGCACAATGTAGTGCCGAAGTCCCTGAGCAAACAGCCAAGCAATATTTCGTATTGATAAAATTTGCCCATTTATCTTCTAACTCTGTTACCATTGGTGCCCAAGTCCCCCAAAGTTTGCCACTTTGTAAGACTTGGTTGATATACTTATGTTCGTTTTCGCCTATTTGTGGATATGGCTTATGGACTGCCATAGGATTTGAAATAACAGATTTTCCGCCTTTTATTGCTAACATATTTAGTATATTGTTATAGTGTCTTTGAAATCTATAATTTGATAGAATGCAAATTGATTACCGTCAAATTGAGAAAAAAAATTATTTATGTTCGGTAGTCTTGAACCTTCAAAATCATAGTACAATAAATTAATGCTTTTTGAAAATTGAATAGCCTCCCACATAGCAATAGAACCTGCTCCTCGATGTTTTCTATGATGATTATATCCTCCCAAAATATAGTAGGCTGTATCATTATCCCACACAATACAAACACTTGCAATAGGTTCATTTTCTTGGAATGTGGTAAATATTGCTGAATAGTTGTTTTTTAATAATTGGCTAATACATTTCTCAACTTCAAGCATATTAAACCAAATACTACTATTTTGTCGTAGAAACGTTGTTTTAATCAATTTTGTTAAATTTGCTAATTCAAATTCCCGTACAACTCGCAAACCGTCTAATTCTGCTTTTTTAATATTTCTTTTCAAGTTATGTGCAAAATCATTGAATATTTTTTTTAGACTTTTATTCAAACAAAGAATATTTGTGTACGATAATTTTGCCTCAAAACCATTAAAAAGTAAATTTGTAAGATTGTTATACTTAGGTGAAGTAAAAAAGGTTATATTCGAAAAGTTTTTTTTAGCAAAACGTATCAAATCTATTTCTACTTTATCTTTTACATTTTCGGATAAATCACGCATCGTTACTAAGCCTAAATATGGTGCTAAACTTCCTAATTTACCTATTTTTTTTGTAGGTTGCGTTTCAAAAATAAGGCAAGCCAATAAGACATTATTTTCGTAATAACCTAATTTTACAAAAAAACTTGTTGAATAATCCAACCAAAATGATGTTTGAAAAATAGTGCCATTGTTTGAACAAAAAACAAGATTATCTAAATCTTGATAATTACTAATAATCTTAACCATAGTTAGTTAATGTTTTTTTCAGTGTCAAATCCATTAATTTATATGATAACAAAGTTTCCTCAAATGAAATAGGTTGTAAACTTGCTTTTTTAGTGGTTATTGCATTGATAATCCTTTCATAAAAAGTTTTAATTTCAATTGGATTGTTAGAGTAAGAAAATACTTGCGGGTTCTTATCTTTTTCAAATAGATTTATTTCTCCGCTCTCATCATTTCCATTTATACAAATTGCACCATTGTAGCCCAAAATTTTTACCCTTTCCGTTCTGTTAATAAGATTAACAGAATAGTCAAGCGCGGATATATTTACTCTTGAAAACAGATTTTTCTCTCGCCAATAGTATTGAATAGATGTTAAATCATCACAATCAGTAGTCCAACAACTTGCAATGCTAATTGAATTTATTACATCTGGTATCTCAAAACCAACAATGCACATTAATTTATCAATTAAATGAGGCATCCAATCATTAAACATACCTCCACCAAATTTTTTATTTTTTCGCCATTTTGGGTAAAAATTTTCGGAAGCATATTGATAGGATAAATCCCATTTTTGAACTGATAAGTCAATTTGTGTGATTTTGCCCACTTTTGTAATAATCTCTTTTAATTTTATGAACTCATCATCAAAACGTCTATTATGGAACGGACACAAAATAAGTTGATTCGACTTTGCTACATCAACTAAAATTTCAACATCTTTATAATTTAAGCATAAAGGCTTTTCACAGACTACATTAATTCCTTTTTTTAACAAGAGCAATACTTGTTCATAATGAAAAATGTTAGGTGAACAGATTATTACTAAATCTGTATTGTTGCTGCTCAGATTTTGCAAATTGTCGATATCCCAAGCATTTCTAAAACCTTCTTTGATTGCTTCGTTCCTGTTCTGTGGTGAGGGGTCAATTGCTGCAAAAAGTTCAACATTGGCAATACTTTTCAATGCGGGTAAATGAAAATATGAAGCCGATGAACCATAGCCAACTAGTGATACTCTTATTATCTTTGAGTTTTTTCTTAAAATATCACACAACTCCATGATATCTGTACTAGTTGTATTATAATCATGTACTGGTTCACCAAAAAGTGGAATAATTGGTTAATTAATTAAGATATCATAGCGAGAATATTTCGCTGAGATCTTAGTTGTTGAGCTTCAAACAATTTGTTTTTTCTTTCCGCAATTCTTTGATTAATTTTTCTGCTCAAAAATTCTTCGGGAGTCAGGAAATTTAGAGCACTGTGTAGTCTTTCAGTATTATAGGATTCCACATATTTTGTGGCCTGTTTTTCCGCATCCTTTTAGTCAAAGAGCGAGTTTACTTGCAGACACTCCTGACTAATAGACCTGTATATCTTTCTCTATCTTACCTTTACTTTGCGGAAAAGCCGCAGATGTTTTTAAATGCTTCATCGCTATGATTCGTAAATCCTCCCCAAACACTTTCAAGACAAACTATGCCCATAATCTACAATCACATTTGGTGTAGCACTCAGGTGTTTCTCCAAAACTCTTTGTACCGTCATGATCAGATTTCCGGTATTCATGGAGGAAAAAGTTCAGGCCGGACTATATAATCTTGAAAAGCCATTTATAACAGTTGTCAAAAGTAAGAAGAAGTTATGAAACTTTACACATTTGATATTTGAATAACAATGTTGATTTACGCCTTCAGATTGCTGAAAACCTCTGTTTTTACATGCATTTTTCTTGACATTATTAAATCGGTTAAGGTGATTTTCTTTCTCCAGCACTCTGTAAACCTTTAAAGGTGAGGCAAAAGCGAAATTCTCATCTATCATCAAATTAGCCAGTGACCTGTATCCTTCTCCCGGATGTTCACTCGCAGAAGCTATGTTGTCAAGTTTATATTGACTAGTCAACCAAGTGCAAGGAGTGTGTCATGAGCAGATAGTTTTCTTTATACCAAACTGACTTTCCCAGTTATATAATGTGCTTAAGAATAAACCTAAAACAATATAAACTACAACGTACATTTGTTACTTAAAAAAATATTACAAACTATCCAAAAACAATTTCTTTAGATCAATAAAGGATTCAGCAAAAAATTCGGTGAATTTATACGGGGTCCCTTTGGCGGATTCTTTCAGGGCTTCAAAATATTTCCTTCAGTTTTCATTCTTGATTATTGCCGGGTAAAGACTTTTTCAATTATAATCAGGTTCAATTGCTTATAATTATCTTTTATACTTCAGAAGAAAGAAAAACGCTCCAGCCGCAGCACCTCCATTATGTCCATCATATGATGCAACAATTGATCCGTTACAATTGGATCCTTCGTAAATATTCATTCTATCGCAGGAACCAACTATAGAACCGTTACAATTAGCTCCTTCGTAAATGTTTATACATCCATTATATGCGATCTCATATGATGCAACTACTGATCCATTACAGTTAGATGTTTCGAAAATATTCATTCTATCACAAGAGCCGAGAATAGAACCGTTACAATTAGACCCTTGGTAAATATTTATACATCCATTATATGCATTCTCATATGATGCAACTACTGATCCATTACAGTTAGAACCGATGTAAACATTTCCCATCTGTTTAACCTTTCGTTGAATTTGTGAATATATTTTTTGCACTGGTTCCCCTAAAATTGGAACAATTACTCTCCAAAGATAGCAATAAAAGAGAGAATATTTATCGCTGATCATAATTGTTGGGCATCTAACAATTTATCTTTTCTTTCACCAATTCTTCCGAGCAAAAAGTCTTCCGGCGTCCAATAATGCAGAGCAATGCTAAGTGTTACACTATTATCGAAATCCAAGTATATAGTGACCTGTTTTTTTACCTCTGCGTAGTCAAGAAGGGAGTTAACTTTCAGGCACTCAGAGTGATCTATGGTACCCAGTATCAATCCGTTTCTTTGTTAATAAGCAACTGAGGTTCTTACCTGCTTCATGGCAATGATTCGTAAATACTCCCCAAACTTTATCAAAACAAACTGTGAACCATCATCTGTGATAAATCTTGATCCAGCTCCAGGATGTTTTTGCAAAGCCCTCCGTCCCGTCATTGCCACGTCTAATATACTCATTTAGGTAAAAAGTTCGTTAAAGACTATGTTTATTGAAAATCCATCTTTAAAAGTAATCAAAAACAAGAAAGAGTAGTGAAACTTTGCATATTTGATATCTGTATTCCGATGTTGATATACTTCCTGAGGTTGCTGAAAACCATTCCCTTTATATGTCCTTTTCTTTATGTTAATAAATCGATTGAGGAGTTTGTCCTTTTTAAGCACTCTGTTAACAATTGATGCAGAAGCAAAAGTGCAATTAAACGCTATCATCATATAAGCCAGTCTCCTGTAACATTCTCCCTGATGTTCACTTGCATAATCTACGATGTCAAGTTTCTGTGCATCTGTCAACCACGTGCAAGTGGGTTTTCTTGAGCAGATAATTCGCTGCATACAAAACTGACTTTCCAATTTGTAGAATGTACTGATACCTACACCTGAGGAAGGTATGGAACAACTGGGCAACATTGTACTAATCACTGATTCTTTTTACCGTTGTCAATATTTCATCTCTTATCGCCGGACGTACCCGTTTACACTTTACATTTCTCCATTGATGTTTTTTTTAAGTCCATTAACTCCATCGCCAGACCGGTGATTGCTATCTCACGGTTTTGAAGTTTCCTCTGGAGTAATTCTACCTCTTTATCATGCTTATCACCGGGTTTTCTTCCAACAGGTGCGTTGAATATCTCAAGAGCTCCCTCAAACAAACGCTTTTTCCATTGAAGAATTACAGGTACCGAAATATCGTACTTCCTGGAAGCATCTGAAACTTTCAGACCGCCTTCCATTATTTCTCTTAATATTTCTACCTTCTTTGCCGCTGTATATGTGGTCCTTTTTGACATTTAAGGAAGCTCCAAATTTATTTAATTAAATTTATGAAATTCTACTTTCTTCTAAACCTTAACCTGCGTTTTTTCGCTTTTAGAGGTGAGTCTTTTTATTTTTCATCTTTTGGACAGGCTTGCCCATATCCGTTTTTTATTAAAAAAATCTATTAGAATGAAAAACTCATCAGATATTTTACTATATTTGAGCAGGTAAATTTTCAACGGGAATTAACCCCTAAATTTTCTTCCTCCAATAGGAGGGATGTTAAATTATAGAAAAAACAAGACAGTATCTGGCAAGAGTAAGTGTTAATAATTTCATGATAAAAATCTTATTATAAATATACAGTAAGATGAGATAATGAATAATCTAATTATATTTTAAATGTTATTTTTATTGTCTAAAAAAATTGGGGTCGTAACTGGCACCCTAACTTAATATTCGTAAAGGGGGGTAGATTTATCATTGCCGACACCAAATCACATAAATATGAAACTGAAAAGCCACATCACGAAGTAAGGGTTTATGACTTTAATATTTCAAAGGATGAACTTTCCGTTAAGTAATTTAAGAAATTCATAGCTTCAACGTGTTATATTACAACTGCGAAAAAAATAGGCTGGAGTCAGATTAGACCTAATGATGGCATTAAAAGGAAGATGTAAATTGGAGACTTGATGCCAAGGGAATGCCCTACACTAAGAATTTCGATGATTTTTCTGTTATACATGTTAGTTGGTGAGATGCAATTTAATACTGTAATTGGCTTAGTAGAGAAACAAAATTATCGCCCGTGCAGACCATTTCCGGAAGAGATACTAAACACAACTTAAATGCAAATGGTTTCCGGCTTCCCACAGAAGGAGAATGGGAGTATCCTACAATAGGAGATGAGAAAAGTAGGAATTATCAGTATAGTGGAAGTAATGTTTGTGAGGAAATTGCATAGGTTAAAATCTCCACGGAAAGTGAATATGTTTTTACATTAGCAAGGACACGAACCAAACTTCCAAATGAACTAGGTCTCTATAATATGAGTGCGAATGTATATGAATTGTATTGGGATTGGTATGTTAAATACACTCCACTGAAGACCTTGGGTGCAAAGGGACCAAATGAAGTAAAATATCGTGTGTGTTGAGGTGGGGCTTGGACCAGACGATTTAGTCATAGCAGAATTGCTCAATGGAAGGACAATTATCCTTATGCTACCAATTTAAGTAATGGCTTTCGTATAGTACGTTCGAAATTTTAATTGTACAACTGCGCATAATTTAGATTTTTTTTGATGGTTTTTACAGTAAATAATTATTAACTAACTACCTAATTTTATTCGGATTTATATGTCAAAAGCTATAGGAATTATTGTTATACCAATCGGACTTACCTTTTTCGGATATTTACTTGTATCAAGCATAGGCTTTATCTCAAGTATTACATTATTTAAATCCTGTAATGAGAAATATTTTCCTGACCCTAAAATACTATCGGTTACTACTGACTATAATGTAATGAAGAATGGAGTTAATGGTATTAGTTTTAACGTAAAGTTATCTTTATATGGTTTGAAGGACAAAGATGTTTCTTTATGGGGGTTCTTTGGCACAAATGAGACATACGCTTTAACAAATTCGACATTATTATTGGATAGGAATCACAGATATTGTACAGCCGATGGGCATGTGAGTGTGGATTCGAATATTCATGTCACCACGTCTATGGGAGATAACACTACTATCAGTCTATTCCTCCCATATAGTGAGTTTCATATAGCTAATCCTGATTGGGATGTGAAATTTTTATTTAAATTATTCTACGAAGGGCAATCACCTAACGCAATTACAAACTCAATTCAAGAAGCAACATCCCAATATTATGAAATTCCCCGTAGTCTTTTCGCCAGAAATTCAACATTAAAAAATGCACGGTGGGAAGTTGACTATAACACGAATAATACACCAGGCATAAATTTCTATTTAGATTTTGATCTAAATGGTAGAAGTGGGAGAACAGAATCAATTTCAATTACTTTTTGGGATCACTCCAAAAATGGTAGAAGCTATACCAAAAGAAAACAAGTAGAGTGTTTATACCAGAATTCTTCTTTTAAGAATGTTTCACTATTTGTGCCATATTCTGAACTTATTGAATTATGCTCCACGGAAGAAAGTTATAAAGACATATATTGTTTTTTAAACTTTCCACAGTCATCAGATAACTGTCATCTGGATTTTAGCATATCCAAAGCACAAATAACGGCTTTTTTTAATACTTCAATAAATTCAAGTAATTGAGTATCAATTAAAAGTAATGTTTTGCATAACCTGGTTGGTCTCTCTGTCAAGGCTCAAAATATTCGATAGTCTGGTTCAGAAGTATTCACCTACCAAAAAAGAAGAATTAGCATTTCGAAAAACTACAAAAATTCAATAGATTAATTGCTCTAAATTTTAACTTTAATAAAGATGACTTTAAATAAATGATCGGATGATGGCTTAAATTTATTTTAACCAAAACTGTTCAGATGTGATATAATCATTTGTTAATCATTTGAATTATTACGAACTTGCAGGTCCAACTTTTTAATAACCACAAACACAGGTCCCCCATGAAGAAAATCTTCTTCCTTCTTCTTTTTATGGCTTCCCTTGGTATGACTCAAAACATGAGCCTTAATCCCTGGAAAGACATAACAACCAACTCTCTCCCCAACGGTTTGGAGAAACAAATAACCGTGGATACTTACAGATTAGTTGAACTTAATAAACAATCTCTTGGAGATTTTTTAAGTACTGCTCCTGCAGAATTCAGCAATACAAGTGGCAGAGTCCCTGTTCTTGAATTACCACTCCCCAATGGGAAAACATCAAAGTTTGAGATATATTATTCTCCTGTGATGGAGCCGGAACTTGCGGCAAAATTCCCCGAGATAAGAACTTATCTTGCCAAATCAATTGATAACTACTCATATTCTGCGAGACTTGATCTAACTCCTCATGGATTTCATGGTCAAATTTTTACTTCAGAAGGAACCGTTTTTATCGATCCTTATGCAAAAGGAAATTCTGTAATCCACCTCTCATATTTCAAAAAAGATTTTAGACCCAGTGCCGAAAAACTCGATAAAGGCATCTGCCTCGTTGATGAACAAACACCGGGGGTTTCTGCAGAGGCAAGACTAGCAGCCGGTACTCTTAGGACCTACCGCCTTGCTTGTGCCGCTACAGGTGAATATACCGCATTTCATGGCGGAACCGTTGCCCTTGCAATGGCAGCTATTGTAACCTCTGTTAACAGAGTAAATCAGGTTTATGAACGCGATTTTAGCATTAGAATGCTTTTAGTTGCAAATAATAATCTTATTGTTTACACCAATGCCTCCACCGATCCATATACCAACAACAACGGTTCTACAATGTTGGGACAAAATATCAACAACTGCAACACTGTAATAGGCAGTGCCAATTATGACATCGGACATGTTTTTAGTACCGGTGGTGGTGGTGTCGCTTATCTTGGAAGTGTCTGTGGCTCAAGCAAGGCAGGTGGTGTTACAGGCGGACCTGCTCCTGTTGGCGATCCTTTTGATATAGATTATGTCGCTCATGAAATGGGACATCAGTATGGCGCAAACCATACTCAGAACAATAACTGCCAGAGAAACAGCTCAACAGCTTTTGAACCGGGAAGTGCAGCAACAATTATGGGTTACGCTGGTATTTGCTCAC
>Ga0209570_1000893_pt1 | contig 22484 bp, 9 predicted proteins | sample EBPBio172007_DNA_FD_185861 | JGI IMG/M metagenome (GOLD analysis project Ga0209570, IMG submission 185861) | Wastewater treatment Type I Accumulibacter community from EBPR Bioreactor in Madison, WI, USA - Reactor 1_9/17/2007_ DNA (SPAdes)... | ecosystem: Engineered > Bioreactor > EBPR >... | reverse complement strand
CGCAACGGATGATCGGCTGCGCAACCCCGACCAGCTCCGCCGATCGCCCGTTGCTCCACCCGCGCCACAAGGCGTAAAACCTGCCGAGACTCTAATCGCCGCTGGATGACAAACCAGTGGCAGGTCAGTCGTGCACGGAAGGAAAACCATGCCCCAACGGAGCTATGATAAGGGAGAGCGACGCTTCAAGCATGTCGGTTCGGGGGACGAACCGGAATTTCAGTTTGACGACGGCAATCCAAAGAAAGTCGTCGGCAAGTGCCCAGCGACCATTCCGGACGCCGAAAGAGACCGGTTGCTACAAAAAGCAGTCCCGCTGGACAATGGCGACCGCGATATAAAATTTCCGAAAAAGCTTTATGCTGTATATCAGGGAGCCATCTACGAGGCTCAGACGTCAGATTTCGGCAAGACCTATCATGCGTACCCGTTTCGCGGTAAGCTAAGTGGAGCGGTCTTAGAACTCCTAGAAGCTATGGCCGACGAGGAAAAATGTCGAGGCCAATTCGAGATCTGGCGAAAGCAGCATATTACGAGGCACGGTCGCTGATGGCACTTGAGTTCAAGTTCGACAAGATGGGAGAAGGTGAAGAGCCGCATGTCACGACATTCGCGTTCTCGGTGGCGATCGATGATCTCGTCATATGGCCGGTGAGCGGTATCGAAGATGCCAAACTCGACATACAGATCGACGATCTCCTTGCGCATCTGGTCGAGTTCTGGAAACCATTGTTGTTGCAGCAAACATATCCGCTCGGATTGAACCCAGCTCGCCCGTCCAAATTTAGGCTCAACGCCGAGGAACGTTGGGAAGATTCAACGAAGGAGCAAGCGGAAGAAGAAGACGCAATACTGGAGAGTTTTCAGGACTGTCACGACCTATCGCGATGCTTCGCAGGTTATTTCGACCTTCCTCCGCTTTGGTTCATGCGTTCGGGCAATGACGTTCTGATCGACACGGGGGCGCAGACCTATCGAGTGGAATTCGAGGCTGCGCGCGCTACATTGGAACGCGCTGGAAACTGGATTAGTCAGCAGTTGGCCGGGACCGGGTCGGATCGCTGGACAGAGCTTCTTTCGGCTTGGGACCAACGAAATGCGGGAGAAGGCATTCGTCTTCTGCGTCTGTTGACCGGTCTAGACGATGCAACCACGCGTTATATGGCCGACCGGGGCCTGTTGTCGGTGCCGGCGTCGGTCGAGGACGCGGCCAACGACAATGACGAGGTTCGGCTCGCGGCGCGAATGGCAAGCGCTCTTCCTCCGGAAGACATCAAAGCCGTTCTGGAACGGGTTTTACGGTTTGCCTCGTCGCAGGCGACCGAGCTCGACGAGTTAGCTGAGCAAGCTAAAACGCATATCGAAACGCTTCATGGAAGCTCACGCCCGTATGAGCAGGGCGAGCAACTCGCTGGTTTTTTACGAGCAAGGCTGCCCGACGTCGGGGAAGAATCCGTCGAAATTTTTGCGATCGTCCAGAACCTGGGCGTGGAAGTCCTCCTTGAGGACATGGGGCTGCCGGCACTCGATGCGCTGGCGATCTGGGGAGAGCGTCACGGGCCTGTTGCGCTCATCAACAGCGGTAGCAGCCGGCATGCTGGCCCCGGTGCGGTCGTTGATCGCGGCTCCGTGCGTGTCACGCTTGCGCATGAGCTTGCGCATTTCCTCATCGACCGGGAGCATGCCCTGGGCGCCGTGGATGTCCTTCAAAGCCGAATGCCCGTCGCCACCGAACAACGCGCTCGGGCTTTCGCTGCAGAGTTCCTGCTGCCGAGCCGGCTTGCCGGCGCGACATGGGCGCATTCCGGCCGACCCCTCGACCGCGCGGGTCTCCAAGCTGTCATAGATGACCTCTGCGAACGGTTCGCCGTGTCGAAGAGCGTCGCATCATGGAAACTGGAACACGGAGCTCGGCAATATGGGGGCGACGTGCGGCTCATGCTGAGCGCCATCGTTCCGCAGCGGTGACGGGGTAACACCCCCGTTCTTAGCGGGGCGCGTTCGTAGAACTCAGGCGGCCATTTTCAATTGCTGGGCTGGGGTCAGCCCACCGATGCATATGTTGGGTCTTTATTTGTTTTAAGTCCACAGCTCAAGATTTATTCAATGGTAGCCTAGGACAGCATTTTAAACGGTCTGACCGTTGCATAGGTTACGCTCAAAAGTCATCATTCATTAGGTCCTGTCACTCCCGGCCGGAGAGTGCCGCCGAGGGATTGAAGGGAGAGGTCTTGTTCGACTCAATTTATATATGATAATATCCTTTATCATACACATCAGACTCGACGCCGCGCGCGATAGATCGAGGGCTCAATGGCAGTTCAGCATGTCACTAAGACCGGGATTCTGAAGGCGATCGAAGAGTGTGATCAGCTCGGAGAGGACGAGTTTCTTTCGAAGTATGGTTTTGGCCGTCCGACCAAGCACTTCCTAGTTCTTGACGGGCAGGTTTATCCGTCGAAGGCGATCGTGGGCGTCGGCCACGGGTACTCGGGGAGCGGCTGGAGGCCACTGAGATGGGACCAATTCAGTGGTGGGCCTGAGACGCTGAGGCAATTGCGAAAATGCGGCTTTGGCGAGTTTACCAATATCCGACCGAATGCCCCTCCGTCGGCAACGTCAGCTGAGACTGCCGAAGAGGATTTCGACGAGGGTCAAAGGCAGAAAAAGGAACGCGAGACTCTGTCTCGAAACCCGGCGCTGGTTGCGCGGGCAAAGGAGCACTATGGCTATGTCTGCCAAGCGTGCGGTTTCGACTTTGAGAAATTCTACGGTCAGCATGGGCGGCAGTACATCGAATGTCACCACCTAAATCCGTTGGCAGAGCGCGAAGAAGTAAAGCCGACCAAGCTTGAAGACGTAACTGTGCTTTGCTCGAATTGCCACCGAATGGTTCATCGTCAGAGTCCAGCTTTAGAGGTCGTGGCTCTGAAGGCGATGATCGAGAAAGTGCGCTCCTCTTGACTGAGTTGTTGGTCATCAGAGGTGAGCTGAGCCTCCCTGCTCCAGTTGCCACCGCCGGCGATCGCGCAGCCTACCGTTTCCTGGAATTCTTCACGGCCCGGATCCGTAATCCGCATACCCGCCGGTCCTATGGCCGGGCGGTTGGGGATTTCTGCGCCTGGCTGGAGGCGCGGGGGATGCGGGACATCACTCACGCGAACTCCTTCGTCGTCGCGGCCTGGGTGGAGCACATGCAACAGGAGCACCCTGCCCCAACGGTGAAACAGCGTCTTGCGGCTGTACGGATGATGTTCGACTGGCTGGCGACCGGTGGCGTGATGCCCTTCAACCCGGCGACGGCGGTACGCGGGCCGAGGCACAGCGTGAAGAAGGGCAAGACCCCGGTGCTCGCGCCGGAGGAAGCCCGGCAGCTCCTGGACAGTATCGACATCACCACGCCGATCGGCTTGCGTGATCGGGCGCTGATCGGGCTGATGGTCTACTCGTTCGGGCGGATCGGCGCCGCGCTGGCCATGCGGGTCGAGGATGTCTTCACCCAGCAGCGCCGACTCTGGGTCTGCCTGCACGAGAAGGGCGGCAAGGAGCATGTCATGCCCTGCCACCACAATCTCGAGGAGTACCTGCACGCCTATATCGAGGGGTGCGGCTTAGCCGAGGATCCTGAGGGACCGCTGTTCCGGACGATCGGCCGCGGCACCAGAGAGCTGACCCGGACTCCCCTCTCCCAGGCCAATGCATGGGCGATGATCCAGCGCCAGGCTCTGGCAGCGGGGATCGAGACCAAGATTGGCAACCACACTTTTCGGGCGACGGGGATTACTGCCTACCTCAAGAATGGTGGAACACTCGAGCGTGCCGCGCTCATGGCCAATCACGCGTCAACGCGGACGACCCAACTCTATGATCGGCGAAGCGATGAGATCAGCCTCGATGAGGTCGAAAGGGTGTTGATTTGAGGCACATGTTTCAAGGCAAATTTTGAGATGTGAAAAGAGGCCTGTGACATCTCTGCCAAGGTCTGTTTGCGAACCGTCTCAAAACGGGGGCGTGGAGGATGCTTACGTAAATTCAAATACTGTAATGATTTATGCAATCTTTATAAATTAAATATTATTTAAAAATATGCTTATTACAGTCAAAATGGCGTGCAATTTAGAATATTTAACTAATAATTTTAATCATCATTATTTATCGAATTTTATTCTTACTCTTTTCGCTCGATTGATAACATCGAAATCTTCAATCACGCAAAGCTGATCACCATCATTGCTGGGCTTTCCTTGCCCTCCCTTAAATTTTATTATTCTCGTGTCAACAGCGTGCGTTTCAGTTGCATTTTTCCACTGATCAAGGACAGTCAAGCCAGTTTCATCTTGACTAATATAGATTGCAGCATGCGATCTGCCATCAGTATAATTACTATATTTTCTATTTTTAAATGTAGCAATCGCAGTTCCAATTTCAATATCCGATCCTTTTACTCGAGTCCCTTCAGCCTATTTTGATGTTTGTGGGTGCCCAGACGCTGCCTTCACATAAGCAACGCATTGACCATCGCCAATCGATTGATGTAAATATGCTCGAGGGTCTGGCGCAACAAAACTCATAGCTTCCTCCATTTGTAACTAATACGAGTTATTGGCGTTTCATTTTCCTTCTGGTTCTGGAAGCTTGGGTACTGGTACGGTCATCGAGAAAAATGACGGTCGCTCGATTAAATCGGCTGGCGACGCTGTCAGCGCATTGCTCGAAGCGCCGTCGATCACGGAATCTGGCACATGCATTTCGTATTCATCAACAGACAGGACAAGAGTGCTGCGATCAATATCTTTTGGCAACGGAATATTAGCTATCCAAGACAGCCCAGCGCCCCAAGGCTGAGCAAGAACGCGTTCAATTATCACCGGTTTGCCGTCTCTATCGTAAACTTGCACCGGACCATCTCCTGCTCGGGGCAGACGACGCAAGCAGATTTTTTGGACGGGATGGTCGGTTATATGGCGAACGGCATCGTTAATTCCAAACGGTTCACGGCGGAGGGGTCCAGCACCGGAAACGTGAACCACGAGGTGATCGTTGACGCCCTCATGCACCTCGACGCGACGACTTGCCGGGACGCGCAGTGGCGTTTGATATAGCAGCGGTTCCGACAGGGCTAAATCCCACGCGCCGCCGGGGTCAGCGAGATGGAACGGCTGATAGCGCGCCAGGCTGAGCTTGACGAATGGCGCATGCGCCGGCCCCGGATCGATGATCAGATCGACATACCATTCACCCGTTTCCGGATCGAGCTGGGGTTTGTATAACAGCGTGGCGACACGTACCGTGGCATCGTCAGACGTTACATTCGCGGCAGAGCCCGGAAGCGGCAATTGCAGATTCGGCATCGACGCGACCCAGCCGCCGAACCGGCCCGGGTGGATGTAAGCCTCGAGCTTGCCGATGGGCGCGCCTGCCGCATCCGCCCCCCAACGTGTTATGAGTTGGCGGACTGCCTCCGGCATCAACTCGCATTGCCGCCGATACTGGTCTGTGGCGGACGCTTGGTCTATTGCGCATTCCCAGATTGGCTTGGGCGGCATCGCGCCATTGCTCGGCACCGGAAAGGGAAATGGAAATTTCGAGGAACGAACTTGGGTGCGCAGAACGTCGTCCATACGCTGCTGTTCGGTGTCGCCAAGCGGGCGATAGGCCTCAAAGAAGGGCGTCGCCGGTTCGACCTGTTGCGGATCATAAGGCCGCTTGGCGACCAGATCGTTCGGCCCGAGCACGACGGCGAGCAATTCATGCTGACCTGACGCACGCCAGGACTTATCCAGATAGAGACGCGGAACGAACGCCTTCTGCGCCAGAACAGACGCGTCAGCCAGCGTTAGTACCTGTTCTGGCGCCATCCATTCGACACGCGTGACAACAGGCTTGGAGGGACGACTTGTTGCCGGGATACGAACCAGAATTCGCTCTTCGTCCACACGCCCCGCCCCATTCACACCAAAGCGCCTACGGCTGTCTTTTTCGAAGCGGCCTTCGGGGTCAGGTTTGCCTGCAGCGAGCGGTTCGAACTCGCCCTTGAAACGAGACGTAGCGATGATCCGCAGATCGATATCCATCGCCGCCGTCGTACCATCGGCGAAGGTAGCGTCTCCGGTGGGCGTCACGGCAGTCAACGCTCGCAGATGGTTTTTCTCGTCCTTCGTCAGGTTCAGCATCTGCGGCCCGTCGATCGCGCCATCGCGCGGAATGCCGTTCACCTCGAAAAGCGGGCGATCGATCAGCGGCGGATCATCGACATAGCGAATAGACCCGTCGCTCTCGACACGGCGGCGGATCGCGACGGCATGATTGAGATCCGGCCAGACCCCTTCGACCCGGACGCTGTCGGTCGAGGCCCTGTCGATGGTCAACGCGCCACAAAAGTAGAGCTTGTTGCCACCAATGTCGTGATCAGCGGCAAGCTTGACGAAATCTTCTTTGGCTTTCTCCACTTTGGTAGACCAGGCCATATCGTCCGCCAGCTCATCCGATGCAGCTGCGGCCGATTGTGGCAGGACCCGCACCCCCTCGATCTGCCATCGCCCGTCCTTCATGCGGAGCGGCAAGGGCGTCTGAAGCGGCTTTTCCACCGCATGCACAACCCGCAACCGGCGCGGCGCCGAAATGCCGTTGACCGGCAGCTTCGACAACACGTCGGTCTGGAAAAGATCCATTAATTGTTCAAGCGACCGCGCCAACTCAGGGACTGAGACGGCACTCAGGCCCTTCTCGGCAAACGCGTGCGCCGCAACGGTCTCGATCGCCATTTTCGCCCCGCTCGCCCGGCCGCCACCCTGCCGGCTCGCCTCAACAATGGCTGCGGTCAGGAATGCGGTCCGGTCCCACTCGTTCTGGAACTTTTCCGAACCTAATGTCGCGAATGGACCAATGGCCCGCGTGAACGGCGTGTACGGCGCTGCGCCAGCATGGAATTTGTGGAAAAATTCAAACTGCCGGAGAGACGTCGCCGCGAAGATTTCAGGCAGATCCGGTCGAATTTCGAGCAGATCGTGAAGATCGGGCGTCGACCAGATCAGAACGTCAACGTCTTCTGCCGGCGCAATATCGAGCCGCAGAACGGGCACCGTTGCATTCTTGCCAAACTTCAGCGTCCCCGGCTCGCCATTGGCTCGTCCGCCGAAAGCTCCCTCCCGCCAGGCCAGCCATTCGATGGCGACCGGCGTCGCGCTAAGCGGGGCAGCTGCCGCCCCATGACCGGCCTGCTCCTTCCAGAACGCAATGGCCGGCAGCGTTTCCTGAAAGCCGGGAGGGGTCGCGCCCTCACGCGAGAACGCAAGCCGCATCACACGACCGAAAGGCTCGGGATAATAAGGCTTTTCCGGCTTCTTCAACGTTCCACGATCGCGCAAAACCAGCGCGTGCGTCGCATTTGGCTGGTTACCCGGAGTACTTCCCTGCGACGCAGCGACTCCGGGAAACTCTCCGGTTTTTCCCGAAAGCTCGAACCGCTCGAATGCGCCGTGCGGCTTGGACAGGGTAGAATGATCGAAAACTCCAAAGCTCTCGGCCCGATTGAACGAAACGCGCGGCGGCACGAAGAACCTCCTGATGCGATCGACGTTGGCGTTCCCGCTTGCGGATGTTTTCAGCACGATCTTCCGCACCGTTCCCTGAGCTGGCGCTCCGGGCTTCGCAAGCGGATCATCGGCTCCGATCAGAACAGCGGGCGGTTCAATTTCGTCAAAGGCCGGGAAGCGGAAGCCCTGTTCCAGATGCTGCGAACTGCCGATAGACAGCGTGCTGTCAGCGCTGGAAAAATTCAACGGCGTCCCGCCGCCGTGAACGAAAACGGGGCGCAGGCGGAACCGGTAATACTTGCCGACGCGAAGCGCCGGAACTTTGAATTTCTCGCTCAGGGATTGCTGAACACCAATCTGCGGGTCGGTAAAGCAATCTTCCTTCGCGCGTTCCGCCGCTTTCCTGGCAAATTGATCTTCGGATGGCGGCACTTCGACCGCCAGGCTGTCGCCCATCCAGGTGAAGATCGGCGTCGCCGGCCTCGGCTCATTGCCGTCGACCCGCAGCATCGTGCGGACCATGCCGTGGTCACGTTCCTCGAACCCAGCCGATCTCGCGGCCTTCGACAAGGCGATCGTTTTTGCCTGTCCGCCGAAAAAGAACGGCCCGTATTCCTGGCGCCGTCCCATCAGCGTCAGCCACGCTGGTTCTTTCTCGGCGGGCATTCGATCCGTCGACGCGCGTTGGACATCGACCCGATATCCGGTCACCAGATGTTCGGCGAATAGGACTGGCTTGGTTGCGCGCCAGCCTTGCGTCTTCATCGATTTGACGGAGGCTTCAAGCGCGCCGTGATCGAGCAACTGGATGCCGCGCGTGTTGATAAACCGCTGCATCCCTTCGATATTGCCGGTCATGTCGCCGGTATTGGTTTGCTCGGCATCGGTCTGCGCCGATTGTTTGAGCGCCGTGGCTGCCCGGACAAAGTCGTAGGCGATCAACTCGAAGCGCGGCGCGTCGATTCCCTTGCGGAAAGAAAAATCGACTAAACCATCGCGCAGCGGCAGCGTTTGATTTTGCAATTGTTTGTTTGCATCTCCGGCGATCAGATCGAAGCCGCTGCCTATCGCCGATTGGAAGCTGCCGAGTTCCGCAGGCCGAAACGACGGCCTCGCCTTCGCAAACGAAATGATCGCGGCGGTTTGCGCCGACTTTCCCTGAATGCCCGGATTCTGGTCGCTCCAAATCAACGCCGGCAGGTCGCCGGACAGCACAGGTTCCGGCAAAGCCGACAGTTGAACCTCGACCTCGAAATCAGAGACGAAGCGGAAAAACTTTGCCAGCGCGGGCTGGCCGCGCAAGCTCTGGTAGCGCGTCAAAACCCTTTCCTTGTTGGCGTCAGGAGCAGTCTTGCAATACTGCGCGGAGGAGCGGCTGCGATACGTTTTGAAAGCACAACGGTTGTTACCGTCTGCATGGGCGACAATCAAGCCAAGGCTATCGGCAATATTTGTCATTTTTCCCGCGTTGGAAAGGCTCGCAAACCGTTGATCGGTTTGTCCAAGAACACTTTTTTCTGTAACTTTTTTAGCAATTTTTTCGATCGATGCAGAAATTTCGATTTTAAATTTGTCGTCGTTCGCTGCATAAGCTTCGATCGCATCTTCCACAAAATGACGGAAGGCATCGAAGATGTCCCAGCCGCGCAATGCCCGCCATTTGTGTTGCCCCTTGATTTGCTCGAGCAGTGTGAGGAAGCTGGGCGTTTCCGCAAGATTTGTGACGGCGACTGAATCCGAGGCATGAACAACACGCCTCTCAGCATCGGTCCTTATGATTCTGTCCAACACGCGGCTAGGGCTTGTCAGCGGTCTTTCGTCATCTGACCTATCCTTCATTTCATGCCCGATCTTCAACGCGTCGGCGAGCGGATCGTGGCCTTCGCGCACGACAAACGAGCGCAGCAGGAGATCCCAGACCGCGGTCGAACCAAAGGACTCGAGCGGACGTTCGCTCAGCGCGGCGAGGTGGATGTAATCGCGCCGGCGCTCGGGATCGTACGGACGCTCGAGGGCGAGGCGACGGTTCTCCCTGGACAGCGCCGCGCCGATTGTGGCGCTGAGCGCAGCGGCCCGCACCGCAAGCGGCGTCGCCGCCGTCATCTGTGACAGGGGCTGGAAACTCTTGCCAATCACGATTTCGGTGTTGGAAAACTTGAGTGTGCGCGTGTGCAGCTTTTGGTTGCTCCGCAGCTGTTCAATCTCGTCGTTTGCAGATTTTGGCGCAGCCCCATCCAGTTCAAGGCCGGCGTGCAACACCTCGATATCTGTTGCCGTGAACAGGGCTGACCAGGCATTCTGCGCCGCAGAGCTGTTGCCAAGATCGCCATCAGCGATCGGTGTTATTTTGGAGATCGAGACCGGCGCGCCCCCGTCGGGCTGGAATGAAAGCTTGAGGTGGGTCTCCAGATACGGCACGTTTATGGTTTCGGCGACTTTCTCAGGCCATTTCGACAGCGAAACATCGCATACCGCCCCGCTGTCCGCGCCTACCGCAAGTCCCGGCGTCGCCAGAACAGCGATCCTAAACGTTGCGGTTCCGCCGGCGACCTTGACTCCATCGGGAATGACGACGAGGTGCAGGCCGACTGTGGGGACGTCCGGCTTGGGTTCATGAGTTGCCATTATCAAGCCCTCCTAGAGGTCCGCCAAATCGATGAATTTCTTATAGGTCGACCAATTCTCTTCCTTTCGCAGTAGTGCGCTGGCGCCTGTGCCGCCTTTCGGCCCGGAGGAGATTTGTGGTGGCAACCCTGATGCCGCCGAACCGGCGAGCAGCATCAGGCTACCGGAGCCTTCAAGCGCAGCTTGCCGCTGGAGTGATCTTTTCCCAGCCGGCTCAGACCCCGAAGCCGTGCCGCCGTCACCACCTTCCTGGCGGTGCGACGCCGTGACCGAATAGTTGAAATCGATCAGGCCAGTGGAGAATGAAAACACAAATGTCGCCGAACCCTCCATAGAGGAATCGTCCTGCTGACGGACTTTAATTTCCATGAACACAGACAGGCTGAAGATCGCTATGCTGGCATTGCCGATGGCGTGCACAAACCCTTCGAGCGCGCGGCGTCCCTCGCCGCTGAAAAGATAGATGCCGGCGGTTATGCTGCCGAAGCCCGTCAGCGGACCGAAGCTGAAATCGACCACCGCGCCAAATTCAAGCTGGATCTCGAATGAAACGATCCCACGGGCATTTGCTTTAAGCGCGAAGAAACCACCGCCACCATAGGGCGGTTGCGAGATCAGGAACGGTAGCGATCGTTTGGCGAAGATGAACTGGAATATCGCCTGCCGCCCATCGAGCGGCAGAAGCGCACCGATATCGAGCGCCAGATTGGAAAGGGTGAGCGTGCCGACCCGAATTGGCTGGCCCGCCACGTAGGCATAGCCGACTGAAATCTGCATCGGCATGAAGTCGAGGAAGTAATAGAAGCCGTTCTCGCCCTTCGGCTTGCCCAGAGGCCCGAGCGCGCTGAGGAATGACAACATGGGCCCGATTTCGTAGCCGCCGACATCGGCCTTGAGCGATGGCGACTGGCCAGGTTCGATCGAGAACGCCGCGCCCTTGAACCGAAGGGTGATCAGGTCCAGCGAACTTCCAAGGAGGCGGATTTTGAACGGACGCAGATAGCCCTCGGCGCGCGCGACCGTGGTCCGGTCGATAAGGTCGAAGTCAACGATGGTGCGGATGACCAGATCGTTGCTTGGCGCCTTTTTCTCAGGAGTGAGTATTTCGTAGCCTTCGCTGTCGTACATCCCGCGATCCATCGCGAAGATTGGTCCCGACTTTGGATAATCGTCGAGTTCAGCGTCGAAGTCGTAATTGAGCTTGATGCGGGTCGGAACGATATCTTTCACAGCGTCCTCGATCATCGCCCGGATCGCCTCAGGGTCGATCAGCTCACCGATTTTTCCGTGCAGGATGGGGTCGACGATCTGGCGAACGGTCATGGTGGCGAGGATCAGCCCCGGCCGATCCTCTTTCCACGCCTCAATGAGGCCCCTGACCGCGTTAGCCGCAACTTTCCGAACGGTCGAATCGGCGCTGCCTGCCTTGTCGTGAATGTCCCTCAGTCGTTTCAGATCAAGGTCGACTTTGTCTTGCGCCCATTTCAGACGCTCGATTGTGCCCGGCGCCAGCATGGACAGCACCGGCGCACTGTCGGTGATGGCTTTCAGGGTCGTTCTTATGTTACCCAGCGCGGCCGAAACCTTTTCGTAAACGGCCACGAGAGGCGTTGCGACGCTGCCGACAATTCCGAACGCCGATTTTTCCGCCTCATCCACCAGTTTGCTGGCGAACAGGGCGGCCTGCATCAGCCGTGCAATGAACTCCTGATCGCTGGCGATCGTATGGACAACAATTTCGGCGAGTAGAGAGCGCAAGTCCTTGATATCAAAATCGTCCTTGAGCCCTTCGATACGCCCCCTGAGGTATTTTGCCTTATCGGAAACCTCCTTGACCTTGACCTTGAACTTGACCTCGTCGGAGATTCCAATTGCCTTGATCTGGCTCTCGACTTGGGACCACCCACCCAGCTTCAACGCACGATCGCTGACGCCAAGAACGATCTCCTTGGCAAGACCGAAAATCATGAGGACGAGGCTGGTGAGGTCCTTGGACAGTTGATCGAGGTCGGCGACAGCGATTCTCGCGCGCGCTCCGGCAAAACTCGAGGTGGACATAGTGCCAACCGAGGCGGCAGTGATGGTTTTGGCTGAGCCGACCGTGTCGATCGCGGAGGCCAGCTCGGCAAACAAGCCGGCGATGGTTTCGACAATTTGTCGGCGCATATCGACTGCCATGGCTACAGGATCCAGCAAGGCCGCAAGGCCAAGGCCGGCGATCTCGACGCCGGGTTTGCAATTGCCTTTAACGTTCTTGATCGCTGCGTCCGACTTCACCTGTGCCGCCTGCAATTCGGCGAACAACGTCGAGACGCTCGTAGCGGTTCGCCGCATGCTGGCCGACAAACTTGCCAGATGGATGCGCACGGCATCCGACGTTTTGTCCGGCAGGCGCAACTTGTCGATATTAAGCGCGGTGTCACTTAGCGTCGCGACAATCTTCCGGATCTTCGGCAAGACATCTTGTTCCAGATCGCCCGTCAGGCTGTTGACGCCGGCAGCGGCGAAATCGGTCACGGCCTGACAGAGCTTCTCGGCTTTGGGAACGCCGTTGTCGAGAATGGCGGTGCGGATCGTCTGCTGGAACTCGACCAGATCGTTCAGCTGCACAAAGGTGTCGAACTGGCCAAGCACGAAATCGCCCAGCTTCTCGGCAACGCCGTCCAACTTCGCTTTCGCAGCCGACGTCGCCAGCACCCTCGCCCGCTCCACGGCCGAAGCAATCGCAGCGTCGAGTGCCGACTTCAGAATTCCGCGCAGGCCGGCAAATTCTGGCGGCTTGCCGATCGCCGCAAGAATGACGTTGATTTCGCGCTGCAGGCTCTGGAGCCTAGCCCTCTCGGTCATCAGTGCGTCATAGGCGAGCTGTACCTTCTGGGTCATCTCGCCCTTTTTAACTTCAAGCTCGGCTTCCAGTTTTTTGATCGCTTGATCGATGCCGGACAGCCGGCTTTCGAGCCGCGTTTTGAGGCTGGGAATGCGGCTTCGGAAGGCGACTTCGAGCTTTTCGCCAATCGCGTGAACCACCACCGGATCGGCGAGCTTGACCACGTCGCCGCCCGCTGTCTCGGCAACCACCACCGCGACGAGGTCGGTGGCGATGGCATGCAGCAGCGGATCGTCGAACTCCGAGGCTCCCATCCGCAGGGCGGCCACGAATCGGGTGTTCAATTCGAGCCGGGCCACCTCGACGTAAGCGATGCCCGTTGTCAGAAGTTCGATGGATTTCGCCAGCTCGACACCGCGGACGATCGTGCTCGACAATACCTTGTTGAACAATGCGGATCGAAGCCGCGGCAGCACATCGGCCGGGCTGCGCAACAAATCCATGCAGACCGCCCGCTGCGCTGCCTGGTTGTCGCCACCGCTATCGATAGTGCCGAATAGCGCCTGAAACGAACCCTCGTCGATTGCACGGGCGCAGATTGTCTCATAAAGGGCGTTGCCGTTGCGGCGAAGCAGGTCGTTGACCAGCGCTTCAATCAGTTTCCTGGGGCCATCACCGTCGAGAACACCACGCAGCGTCGTCCATGCCGACAAGATGTCTACAATCACTTGTTTGATGACGCTTGGCACCGGATCGCGGGAGATGCGGACAACCACGTCGATCAGCGCATCGGCCGTCGATTTGAAGTGCTTGATCGGCGCACCAAGCGCCGTCACCGCGACACTTTCATCGGCGAGCTGGGCGGCGGCCGACTTTGCCGCGCTTTCGAGATCGCTGAGCGCTTTTTCAAGCTCCGGATACAGGCTCTGAAGACTGAGGCCGGGCGTTTTCAAATCAAGAATCGCGCCTTCGACGTCTTCTCGCACCTTTTTGATAGCCGCATGAACGTCTGCGGCGGCCTTTGCGATGATATTGCGCAATTCTTCTATCTGCCGAACCATGTATTCGGCGTCTTCGACGATCTTCGGCGCGCGCTCGATCAGCTTGTCGAGCACGATGTCAGACAATGCGACGACGCCGAGCAAAGTCGCCTGTTTCAGGGCGCCGCCAAAAAACTCCTTGGGGGAAAACCGCCCGTCCAGCGACGACGTCATGTCAAAGCGGCGTTCAACGTTGCTGATGCTGCGTGCGGTCACGTTCCGATTGGCGGCCAGCAGCTTTGCTCCGGCAGCATCGGTCGGCCGTCCGCCGACCGGGCCGACCTTGCGTGATAGCCCTGCGATCAGCGCATTGCCGGCGGCAAGGCCGCCGGTCGCACCGCCAGACCGCTCGCCGTTCATATGCAGCGCCGGCTTGATGACGTCGAGCACGACCTCGCCGGCGTTGTAGCGCGGATCGAACGCCTGACGGACGTATTGGCCATTGAACGCGACAGTGATAGGCTGATGGTCGCGCTGGGTGAGCCGGTCGATCTGCTCGACGCTGATCAGCGCGGTCTCGACAACCGGATAGAAGGGCGGCTGGTCGCGCCCCTCCATGTAGGCATCCATGGCGAAGAATTCCTCCACTTGCGCTCCGGGAGCGCCCGGAGTTGGCGAGGGTTTCTGCGGTTGCAGGCGCCCCCGCGCCGCAAGGCGCCATTCCGCAGTTGCGTAGGAAAGATCGCCAGGCTTCAGCTCCTCGCCATAGCGCCGCTTCCCGGGCGTGTGCATGAGAGCGATCGCTGCACGCCCCTCATCTTCACTCTTTAGTTGTAATGTCGCTCCCGCATCTTTGATAGATTGAATTATTTTCTGCTGGTCAGCGTTCGCGGGCGGACTCACGATCGCTGCGGTGAGCGAGTTGTAGAGCTCCACCAGCTTCCTCATCGATTCGGGAGCGTGAACGGCGGCGTTATCAACGAAGATCAGGGGCACGCGGGCGGTGTTGGGTGAACCGTCGATGCCGATCTCGAAATGAACCAGCGGCGCGCCATTGGTCGCGGAGCTGGGGTAGCGCGGCCAGAAGACAGCGTTTACGTCAGGTTTGCATGGCGCGCATATCGATGGCTGGTTGAGATCGATATTTTCAGGGCGTTTGATCTCGGTGAGCGGGCTCAGGATATTGACCCGGCGCGCAGGAAAATCGCGCGAGCCATAGGGCTGCTCGTAGGCCGGGAACGCCTTTTCCGGCTTGCGGCAAACGATGTAGTGGCGCTGGATCAGATATCCGGTCGGGCCGCCCCGTGGCTGGTCGAGATAGGGGTGAAATTCCCGCGTCGTCACCTTCAGATAGGCGGCGCGATGGCCGAGCGGGAACAGAAACCCCTTATAGATCAACTCGACGAATGCGTCCCGTCCTTGGCCGACCAGATGGGTGTAACGCTCGAGCGAAAATGCGGGCTTGAAAAACGCACCGTCCTTTCCCAGTTCGTCGCCTGCGGGCGGCTCGCCCTGCCAGAACGCGTCGACATCTGCAAATCGGCCAAGCCGCAGCTTGAACCGTTCGAAGGGCCTTGCAAGGGCGACTCCTTCCTGTGCCAGTTTTCCATCTTTTGGCGGATTGAGGTAGCGGTACGTATCAGCAGGTAGAAATACGCTGCCGTTCGGATCATCACTGTATTCGACGTTGCTACCTAGGCTGGGATTTTTTTCGACTAGTCTTCGTAACGCCCCCAGACCATAGACAGACATCTGGCCCATAAGTTGGACATGATCGTGGTTGGTTGTCGAACGCGCGAACGAATTCCTTTCCCACTCCGGCACATCGTAGCCGCCGCCAACTTCGAGAAATTTCAGGTCGATGCCGCGTGCGGTGAGCGCACGGACAGCTACGCCGGCATTTTGGCGTAGATCCGCCATCCAGACCCGCGGCCACCCCCGATCCGGCGCCAGCCGTGGCGTATCGAATCTCGCATCCTTGTCGGGCGAGACGATCAGACGGTACATCGCTTCAATCGAGGTCAGATCGTCCCGCAGGCTGCTGCCATCGCCCCAATCTTGGGTGATGGAGTCGCGAATTTTCTCGCGCGCTTTTATACGGCTCATTTCTGGTGTGATTTTAACCGCCGCAAGCTGTTGCTCGAGACCCGCATTCCTCGGCAACGCCCGCTCACTGACCGCGAGGGAAAGGTCGCGCCAATCGGTCAACGATTCGATGGTCAGCTCGGCTTCCGAGACAATTTCTCCGGTGATGCGCTTCGGTGATCTCACCCCTGCCTCGGTATCAACGAACACCAGCCGGGTTTCGTCCGCAATGCGTGTGCGGGCTAGGTCCGGATACATCACATCTTTCCCTAGCGGCCGCGGCACCGGCTCTTCAGCCGGTCTGCAATCGCCCGTATTCGGAGCGGGACAAGATGTGGCTGCGGCAGGCGGGGTTACGGTAGGCGGAGCGACGGCGGGTGTCGCGATGGCGGCGGCGCCTGCGCCGTTCGCTTTCTTAGATTCAGGCGCCTCGAAAACCTCTTCGCCCTCGCACTGCGGCGGAAACACCACATAAAGCCGGGGATTGGTGTGATCGAATTTCCCCGACGTTGGATCCTTGGTATCCTTGGGCAACTGGCAGCCCGCGCCGAAAGACCAGCGCTGGATCAGGTCGGTTCGGCCCGCGCGCACCCGCAGCGCGTAATGCAGGAACTGAAATTTCAACCCGAACGTATCTGACCCTCTGGCCAGTCGCAGCGTCGCGCCCTCCAAGGCGCAATTGAACGTGTCGCCGCCCGGCGTAACCACCAGCCGTGCTATGCAATCGGTAGTGATTTCTGTCGGCGGCGGGCTGCCGCCAAATTGCAAGACGAGGGGTCGCTGGCTGAAGGACACTTCCGCCGCACTGGCGCCGCGCACTGGTACATTGGCCTGTCTGAGCAGGCCCCGAAACACCAACGGCGGGATCGGCTTGTCCTTTACTACCATGATCGTCGCGAAATAGGCCTCGGCTGTCGTGGTCTCCGGGCCGAAACACAGCGACATATGGTCGGTCTGGAAACCCTGATCCGTGTGTTGCAGAGCGGCAGACACCACCATGCGTCGCGCAAAATGCCTGACATCACCAGTCAGCAGCCAGCGCGAAAGCTGGATCCGCGAGTCGACTGTTCCTTTCGCTGGGCGTTGGACGCCCAGATCGCCCTCGCCCCGGACACTGATCCTGGCTTGGCGCAACGCTAGTTTGTGTTTTGCAAGGTAGGCCTCGATTTGCAGCGATTCGACCGCATCGACATCCAGCACGGCGTGCAGGCTCGCCGCCCCATGGCTTTCGATAGCCCCAAGCGAAAGGCGCGCCTTGTCCGTCAGAATGTCACCTGCGGTGACTGCCGAGAACCAACTCGCAGCTTGCGCGTTCTCGTTCAGAACCGGCTTTTGCTGGAGCACGATCTCGAGTTTTCCCAGCTTGGCCTTTAACCGCCCCGTATCAACGGCGATTAGTTTGGACGCCGTCACCAAGGCCTTGAAGTTGGAAGTGAGTTCGATGCGCCTCTGTCCGGTCGGCAACTGGAAAGTAAGGCGCTGCTGATCGTCGATGACGTGGATGCGCTCGTACCCAGGCAAAGTGCCGATATAGGGCACCCGACCTGTAATCCATGCAGAGAGTTCGAGCTCAAGCGTTTTGCCCAACCGTGGAAATGCCAGCGAAATAAACCAGCCATGTCCTCGCGAATAAATGTGCGCTTCAAACGAAACATCTAAATCTAACCCGGGGAACACGGCGCTTGCCATAGCTATATGGTGACGGACACCAGCCACATTTTGCTTCCAGGCAATCGATGTCGTCGGCGAAAAGGCCGTCCCATCCAGCCTCCAGACCTCATTTTTGTAGCTAACAAACAGTGCCCGCCCTGTTGGACCGCCCCATTCGACTTTCGGCTCGTCAGCAGCAATCGCGCTGACGCTCGCCGTTACGCCGATACCGACCAGGACATTTCGCCGTGTAACGCTTCCACCATCTTGCTGGAAGGTAACTGCAGGCTTGGCGTTACGTGTAAACAGGAGACGTCGCAGTAGAGATTGCGACCAAGTTCTGGTATCACCTGCCATCATAACCCCCTGTTACAATCCTAAATAATTTTATTTCACGTCCTCTAGCCTATTGGAACAAAGCGGAAGCTTTAATAAAGGAGTTTCGGCTCCATCTTGAGCGAAGTTTATGCAGATCGAATCTGATGCTGCAAGAGGCGAATGTCGTACTGACGGTAATCCCCCCAGAGAATGACGGGGTTCAAATGTAGAATTTTCCCGGCAAGATGGCTGAGGAGAAATTGTTGAGGAAGAGCCGTTTCACAGATAGCCAGATCATGGCGCTGCTTCGCCAAGCCGAGGGCGGGCATCCTGTTCCCGACCTTTGCCCCGCATCACCCATCCCCCGCAATCGCTGGAGGCAGTGAATCAGGAAACCGCTGATTTGGCGAGGTGGATAGAACCGTCCAACTTGCCCTTCATCTGGGCACCTCGATGTCAATCGACGCTATTGCACGGAAAGAAAACTATGACATTGTCAACCAATCGTAGGCGGGAGGAGAAAATGCCATACAACCCTAATTCAGATTGGCGAACGACCAAAGGCAATATTGCGCCAGATGCGCATTGGTCTGGTGCTGATGATGCCGCAGCAGCTCATGCGCAATTGAAGGCCGAAGTCGAAAGAAACTATTCCGGAGCAGTAGTAATTGGTACGGCCACTAGAAATTACAATTGCCACGCATTTGTCCATGCGTCGAGTCACGCTTGGTTCAACGACATAGGGCCATTTCTGCGCGATGATTATTATCAATTTACGCCGGGAAATTTGCAGATAAATGATGCGGTCGTCTATGTGAAGGACGGCCAAATTACGCATAGTGGCCTTATTGTTCAGCTAGCGGGAAATTCAATTATCAAGGTTCGCTCTAAGTGGGGTGCGTGGCCCCTTATTGAGCACCCGCCGACAAGTGTTCCCAGTAGTTACGGAAGCATTATGTATTATCTGCGCAGGCGAAATTCGGCGATCATGGGGGTATCCGAAATGGCAGTGGAGGCGTCTATTATCGAAACTCAAGGACTCATAAACGCAATGCTAGAGAACGAAAGATTGAAAGAATTATGGCTTGCTAGTACGCCTGATGTTGCTGAGACGATCGTGCGTGGATGGCCAGAATTCTTGGAGCTTCAAATTCGTGGTGGCATTTCAACAGAGTCATTCAAAGAAAAAATAGAAGGCATTTCGAGCGATGGCCAATTCGTGCTCTCTGTTTTGGCAAAGAATTCGAGTGATCCAGAACTAAAGGTAATTGGAATGAAATTTTTGACTGAGCAATCAATCTTGAAATAATAGCTGAATTGGAGCTGCTGATAAGTCATTGCGGTTCAATCTAGGGGCTATTCAGGCCTAGTTTCGGGGAGCACTTCACCAACGCCGGGAACGAACGCAAAATTGGATAAAACTTGGGGGCTACGTCACCTCTCCTACTGAAGCGCCCCGACTGTACCATTTGACCCGACGACTGACCCCCTTGATTGCTAAAGGGTCGGAGTTTACTGTTGAAGCCAAATAGTCGCTTGGGCAAGTCGGCTCCTGATGACATCAGGTTGTCCGCCCCACGCTAAAGCCGAGCTTGTGTCATCGCTTTTGAGCAATGCTGAATCAACTGCTTGGAGGTAAGATTGCCAACGGATCGCCAAAAACTGAACGAAAGCGTTTCGTCGACCGTAACTTACCGACGAGGCGATCTGTATAGACAGTTCATTCCCGCATTCAAAGTGCTGCTTTCGCCCACTCCACTGGCGATTGACACACTCGACGGAAATGCCGGCTATGTCCCAAATACTGAGATTGAAGAAAGACTCCTGTACTTTAGTCAACTATCATCGTCGCATCTGAACGAATTCGTCGGTGAGACTGGAATTGGGAAGAGTACTTACATTCGTAAGGTGTTTGGAGCAAATAAAAATCCATCGATAAAGAACGACGTTCTCTATGTGCCATTCTTTTTGAACGGGCAAGAAATAAATAATCATAATATTAGGCAAAAATTTATTTCCACTCTGAAAGCTGCGTATACGGAATGCCAGAAATATTACATGGCACTTCGTGAAAAGGATTTTGACGATATATACAGCTTCATTAGTTCGCACAATCAAGCGCTTCTTGAGCTTGGTGATTTTTTTGAGCCATCCAACAATACGTCAGCTCTCAAAAGCCTCTCCGAGCGGAACCCATATGCATTCTTTGCGGAGCTTCTGAAGTACGCGTGTGATAAGACAAGCCTAAAGCAGATTGTAGTGATTTATGATGACATAGAGTCAATTGCTGATAGCGATACAATATTATCATATGTGAGGCAGCTTTGCAACTTTCACACTTGCTTTATGAACGTTGAAGACAAGTCGTTTTCAATATCGTCGATAATTGCAATTCGACCGTCCACTCGTAGATTGCTACAAAGCACCCACTGGTATCGCGCCTATACAGCGAACGACTCGCTTATAATTACAAATCCCTCTGCGCTCGCCGACATTTTTGTTGCCCGGGTATCATATCTAACGAGACGGGAGGTCGGAAAGCTCTATAAGGACATAGACAGGATAAACGAGGCAACTGCCGTTTTGACAGACGTTGTCTCTAAATTTGAGCAAAAAACACTATTTCTACTGTCAGAACTTAGCAATCACAACATACGTGAGGCCATTCGCTTATTTGCGTCTGTAGTTTCTAATAGACGCTATGTCCAACATGACGCGGCGCTACGGCCTCATTTCACTGTAAAGACCTCTGACTACTCTATTAATGGCGGCAGTGTTGCACGAAGCATTATACTCGATGAAGCCGACGTGTATGTTGATCACAATTCAAGCGTCTTTAATCTATTTAAAAATTCGCGCGATAAGCGCAGCGATTTAATAGTTGCGTATATCTGTAAATATTTCTTCAATAATAACTCGAAAAGATGGGAAAATCTAGAAAGGATCTCCGAGCGCGAGTTTATGTCTGATATAGCGCTAGTTTGTAGGGACACAAGCTTTCTTGAATATTCATTAGAATACCTTAGAAAGGAAAAGGTAATTGAGTCGTTTTCCGTCACTGACCACGGGCAGGCTACGACGTACTTTATGGCGCTTCCGCGTCTTTTTGGAGCAATAAGCTTACTTGAAATGAACTCCGTCTATTTGGACGCCATGCGAGATGATGCCTATCTTCCAAGCTCGGTGCTATCCGTGCATGGGGCGCCAGTAGCCCCTGTCTCGCGATTGAAATCTACCGAAGAGAAGATCGACGCGTCTGTCGCTATGTTAGAACACATATTTCGAAGCGAATGTGACATCCTGAATCGGGTAATGCCGTCTGAGCAGTCAGTTTTACGTCGTAAGTTTGGCGATACATTGGTTGCCAGTTCGGCGGCTCGAGGCCTTCGAAAAACTATATTCGCATCCGGCCAAGCTAACAGGAGAGAATTTTTGAGGCTTGAAGCGGACATAGCGAAATTTGAGCGTGACTTTGGGGGTGAATAGAATTGGTTCCTTCTTGGTCTAGGATAAAATTTGCGTTTGTAAAACCCGTTCTTGGCCCGCTTGCGATCATCGCTGTATTTGGGACTCTTGTTCGAGTGAAAGAGATAATTCCGGAGCAGGTGTCGTTTGTACTTCAACCAAATAAAATTCTACGAGTCATTTGGCCTTCAAGCGCATGGACCTCCGTTGAATTGGCCTACGTGGCGTCGCTAAGTTTTGTGTCGGCTTATATGCTATTCAAGCTCTTCCTGCCGCGTGACATAGAAGTATCGGCTAGCCAGAACGACTATTGGAGTAGGAGCGTGTCTCGGTTATCCGAATTGAATGTTGCTGCGTGGTTTGAGAATATTTGCGAACAGATCGACCGTTCGGAAATTGTAATCTCCCAACGTGACAGCACCATCGCATATCGATATCGAGACCACCTGTTGGCGTTGCAGCATCTGGGCGAAGGTCAATCGTTAAATGACGAAATCCTGAATGTAGCAAAATCGTTGGCGCAATCAAAGTACAACTATCTAAATCAAGAATCGCGCTTCTGGGTCAGATTTATTGTATTGTGTTTATTGTTTGCTGCAATGGCAGCAACTATTGTTGTAACACTGGATGGCGTTGTGCGTTCTGTGCTGTCATTGCCTTGGATGGGGTAGCTGTCCTAATTTGGACGGTTTAATGCCTCGAGCATCTGCTACTTGTCATTCGGCTGACGCCAGAGTCCTTGGCTGAGATCGGCGCAGCCGGTCGTGATTGCGCAGCCGATTGTCCGTTGCTGTGAGTTTGGCGGCATAGGCCGCAGGTGAGAAACCCCGAGCGCCGAGTGCAGCTGTCGCTGGTTGTAGCTGGAGAACCGTTGACCTGCCACTGGTTTGTCATCCAGCGGCGATTAGAGTCTCGGCAGGTTTTACGCCTTGTGGCGCGGGTGGAGCAACGGGCGATCGGCGGAGCTGGTCGGGGTTGCGCAGCCGATCATCCGTTGCG
>Ga0209570_1000891_pt1 | contig 22614 bp, 16 predicted proteins | sample EBPBio172007_DNA_FD_185861 | JGI IMG/M metagenome (GOLD analysis project Ga0209570, IMG submission 185861) | Wastewater treatment Type I Accumulibacter community from EBPR Bioreactor in Madison, WI, USA - Reactor 1_9/17/2007_ DNA (SPAdes)... | ecosystem: Engineered > Bioreactor > EBPR >... | reverse complement strand
TGCTTTTGACTGACCTGGTTCTCCTTTATCGCAGCTCACACCATCTTGAAGCGCGAACAATGTCCATATATGTTCTTGACAATTTATACCCCCTTTGACATTTGCGAAATTAGCTTCATGCTTTTGAAATGAACTATAATGATAATTGAACATTGTCTCTTTATCGGTAATTCTGGACTTTAGAGTCTCATAAATAGATTTTCCTCTACTCATGATAGCAAATTGAACTTGGTGAGCAATTGCATCATAATATCCAAGCATTGCCCATTCCGGCGACTCCTCGCCACAATGTTCTTCTGCATTATTCAAGATTTCGCTAAATATTCTGAGAAAATGATTTTTACCGATATCTGTTAACTCGTAACCATTTTTTTTAAAACAAGTATTAAAATAGTCTAAAAAGCTAAGAATACCCGTCGCGACACCTTCATAATGATATTTGGTTGAGTTGACTTTAACTGCAAAAGAGTCTGAATTTCTAAGATCCAATCTTAAGCTAACATCGTCAACAATTTGCAAGGAGTGTAAAATACCGAATTTTTTTAGAAACTCTGTGATCTTGTCATCTCCTTTCGTTCTGCCTGAAAAATACACTTTGTGACCATTGCGTACAGCATTTTCTTTTACTCCAATTAAGGCTTGATCAAGTAAAAAGGAGGCTGTTAACCCATAAGATTCAACTTCAGAATGATCAATAAAAAACCTGCATGAATATGTGAGATTCCCGAACTTGTGTACAATTTTATCAATGTATTCTAAAGTACCTTCTGGTTCTTCAATTAAGCAAAATACTTTTGGAATTTTAATCTCAATTTTCGGAAGTTTTAGTAGCAATTCTCGGAAAACTCTTCTATCAAATTCAATCTTGTTTTGAATTTCAAATTCAACCTTGTCTTGAATTGTTGCAAATCGTCTTTTTGGTCTATATTTTTTTAAGTGATAAAATGCGAGAGCCTTGCGACTTGGATGTCCTCTACGGTTTATCTTTAATTTAAGGCGATGACGCACTTTACGCCAAAATTTATTTTCCAAAAGAATCTCAGATTAAACAAAAAATAAACTCTAATATACAAGAATTTCAAAAAACTTACCCCACCTCGACCCTAACCGTACACCGGCAATTAATACCCTCTTCGATAATCGCCATCTCAACCACTTTATTATCCTTCTGACGGCAATCGGGACGATTACCACTCCTCCCTTAAACAAAATAGACCTAAGTTTTTTGAATTTCTCATAAACAATTCTTATATTGCCCTTCGAAATTAGCTGTGTCTGAAAGAAAGGCGAATTTTCAAATTCCCTTCTGGTATTCATCTATCTTTAGCTCCACAGTTGTTGTTCTTTACTTGCGATTCAACCTGAAAACTATTTTTTAATCTTATGTGAGACATTTATGCCGAGTGGGATTACTCATATATTTTTGGTCAGAGCGTTCCTTAACGAACAGACCAATTTTGAAGATATTACAATCAAAATGATGTTGGATTCGGGGCGGTTTTACATGCAGACCGGTGCCGTGGGACCCGACCTTCCTTATGCCAGTGCCTTGGATAATAATCTTTTTTCTTCCGATACAGCTTTGGCGGATCTTCTCCATTATAACAAAACCAATCAAATTCCCCTCAAAGCTTTTTTAACTCTAAAGCAAAAACAACATTCACTTTCCAAACGGGAATTGAGATATGCCTTCTCCTTTTTTCTTGGCTACGCCTCACATGTCATTGCCGATGGAATCATGCACCCTTTTATTCGGGATAAAGTTGGTGATTATGCTCTGAACAAAACCGCACACCGCGTTCTTGAAATGAACCTCGATGTTGTTGTCGTTCATGATCATTTTAATAAGGTTGAACCTAATGTTGAGCTGAATTTTACTAATGTACACGACGAATTGCTGAACATTGCGAATCTCGAGAATCTCGAAGCCCGTTTTGTTTTCTCCCTCTTTAAAGATTTGATCAATTCCACATATCAAAAATCTTATAAAGAATCTGATGTTACGGGATGGATTAAGTCATTGCACCGAATGTTAAGTGTCGCCGAAGGGGATCATCCGGTTTTTTATAGAAAGTATTGCGGCAATATGGGTGCTGCCTTCCGAAATTATGACGATCTTAAAAACGACCTAAATTCACTCCTGATTCTTAAAAAACCGGTTGACAGAGATGATAATTTCAGTAAACAATCTTCCATTCACTTCATAGATGATTGTATTCAGCAGTTTAACAAGGTATTTGGCGCGTTTTCCAAAAAAGCATACAATTATATTTACAATGACGGCGAACCTTTAACAGAAGCTGATCTCCCGGAGATTGACCTCGATACCGGTCGCCTTGTTTCCAATAATCGATTAGAGGAGGTCCCGGCGTTATGGTCTTAATGAAACGAACACTCTTTTTTACTCTGTTATTTGTATCTCTCAGCTTTGCCGATACAATAGATGTAAGTAAACGAATTACTCAGGATTTCCTTCTTGACTTTGCAAGCGTAAATAATTTTGTAGGTGCCGAACTTTATCTCGATCAATTTAATGAGGACCTTTCTTCATTGGATTTTAGTGATTACATCGCGAATGTTAAAAAGTATAAACCGAAATCAGCAAAAAATCTTGATGAGGTTATTTCACAGGCAGATGAACATATATTCCATTCTTCAAAAGAATATTTTGTGATCCTTTTATATTTTAAAAAAGAAGGGTATGTGATAATTGACAATTCTTTGACTTCTTTTCCCGAATTTGCTGACTACGCTAATAACCCAGACCTGAAATTGCTCCTCAAATCCCATCTTACAGGCGTTAAATCAACTAAAACCAAATAATCCTTTAATCATGGTGTAATTATGCTAAAAATATCAAACTATCAAAACCTTCGCTCCTCGATGAGCCCGGGAGATGTAATAGCGTTCGGTGGTAAAGGTACATTCTCAGAGATCATCAAATGGGCTACCCGCGCACCCGTCTCCCATGTGGGTGTGATTCTCCAATCCAAACTCTTTTATGATGATAAAAGCCAACCGGGGCTTTTTTAATCAAATTATCGAATCAACTTCCCTGAATGGGCAGTCAGGAGTAACCATCACGAGACTAAGTGATCGAATCGACTCATACAACGGTGAAATATGGTTGTTACCTCTACGATCTGATCTTAAGCAAAAAATGGATAAAAAGAAATATTATGACTTTCTGATACACCAGGAACGCAAACCTTATGATATGCCCCAAGCAATTAAATCAGCTTTAGACCTTATTGATTATACTGCTGCCCCGGGAGTACTTACTCACAACCTTGAAGACTTCTCCCGTTTCTTTTGCTCTGAACTTGTTGCCGCAGCTCTTGAGAATGCAGGAGTTATCGACCACCTTAATGCAAGTGAGGTTACGCCAATTGATCTCTGCTCATTTAACATATACGAAGACTATTATTACCAAATGAAGGGTCATAAAATCGTTGATGCTTCGGAGATCAAGCGTGTCGAAATTAATGGTTTCAACTCATTAAATCCGACTAAGTGGGGGGAGTAATTGCTAATTAATCAATTTTTATCATTGAATATTGCTCCTGAATGAATAACGGTTTTCTTTACCCAGTTTTTTCTTTTACCATAGGTATTCTCAAATTATTGAACATTGTTGAAGGGCTCAAATGGATTTTTAAATATTTCTCAAAAAAAATGAATTTGAAGTTGCCAGTATACGCTGTTGAAAGAATTGCGACTGATCTTTTTATCGTGCTTAAATGGGGCTTCATGTTGTGGGTGTTTTTTTGTTCTTCACCTTCTATTTTTCTCGAATTTGTAGTATGGTATTTTTTGTTGACCAATATTTATACCTATTTCTATTATCATGTATGGAATGTTTCTTCAAGAGATAAGTTAGACGAAATTAGGCTGAAGAGGCGGTTTCTAAGTTTGGGTTTGGCTTTCTTTTTCTCTGTAATTTCATTCGCAACAATCTACAAAAACTTTTACGCAAATGAATTTATCTGGAAAGACAAGAATATTTCGTTTTTAAACTCATTTCTTTTCAGTTTGGGGAATTCTTTCACTATATCATATGAATTTGTGAAACCTAATTCAGAAGTGGCGTTTTCCATTACGATTCTTCAAACCACTATAACATTTATCTTTGTCTCAATAATACTTGCAACCTCCATCCCTCAACCAAAAAATTAGGAGCTATCGATGGCTTACAGAAACAAAACATATGTCTGCTTTGATGCAGATAGCGATATTCACTATTACCGACTAATGCAAGCCTGGAAAGAAAACGAAAGAATTGCTTTTGATTTTCATAATGCTCATGAAATAAATAATTTAAGAGACGGGAGTTCGGAAGAAACAATAAAGCGTAAACTTCGTGAACGCCTTCAAAACACCAAGGTTCTAATCATACTGATTGGAGATAACACCAAAAATCTTTATAAATATGTCCGTTGGGAAATTGAATGGGCGGTCGAAAAAGGAATTCCGATCATTGCTGTTAATTTGAACAAAAGAATACAATTGGATAATGAACGATGTCCTCCCGTTTTAAAAGATAAACTTGCTGTCCACATAGCATATGGACAAAAAAGTATTAATTATGCGTTGAATAACTGGCCCTCTATACATACAAATTATAAAATAAGGCAAATTTTGACCCCTTTTATTTTCAAAAATTTTATATACTCCAGGTTAAGTTACATTACCTATCCTTCATCGAATCCAACTTTTATTATTTAATATTGTAATCTCGTTGTTTGTCAATAAATTCAAACCAGATTCAATTCTTTTACTTAAAACTAAATTTGATTAAATCTTTGAAATCTCTCTTGAAAGCAAAATTATCTAATACCTATTTCCCTTTCCCATAAACAACCCTGTCAATTGTTTTGACGCTTGCAAAATATTTTTCCGCGAGGTATTCCTTTACTGCTTCGCTTCTCCAGCCGGATCGCCGGAGTTCTTTAAAATCGTGTCGCATTTTAGCGTTTCTTATATGTGTGAAACCGATTAATCCATTTTTTTCCAGAACTTCCATCAGTTCTATTAATATTTCACCTATAAAAAACATCACTTTTTACATGAAGGTTACTCCACCGATCGCTTTCTAAGAAATCATATAAGGTTATTATCTGCATCATTTCTCTTTTCAAGAATGAAGGTGTACTGGATCTTTTTGTGAGTGGTTTTTCGATATTTACTAATCTCTAAGTGGTTTATTAACATAAATTAAAATATTACTGAATATCATAGCTCACGTCAATAAATAAGTAGAAATGATATGGCAGGGTTTAATTTTCATCGAAATTCATTAATATGCTACTCACCCCCCCATCCTCCCATATTGCCTATATATCACATCCATGAGAATACTCTTAACCCTTGGGTGCTCAAGTTTCTGATAAAAATCAAATTGTGTATTTACATAACTCAGGAGGGTCTCGTCTAAGACTTCTTCGAATTTCTTTTTTTTGTTTTGTTCGGAGTTGTCACCTGCCATTACTTTTTGCAGACCTTCGTGTTTATGGATTCTTTCATTTACATGTTGAATCATTATGCGATGTTCTTCGGTCAATTCTGCGCCAAAAACTTCGTTGATTTTCCTGATGATTTCCGAAAGAAGTTCCTGCGGTTCCTCGATCTTTTGTCCGGCTTCAGCAGTGATGGGATCAAGAATTCCGGGTTTATACTCAATATCAGTTCTGTTTTCACGGATCATCTGTATTCTGAGGGACTCAAGATCAACTGATTTTGATAAATCAATTCCCGACTCTGAGTTCTTGGGCAGCTTTTTGTTGAGGTACTTCAGGAATACAAAAAGCTTTTCAAGATTGATATCCTCAAAGTTGATTATCTGCGAAATGTAACCGTAAAGCCTGATATAAGATTGAATCTCCGACTTAAAATTGTTCTTCTTTTCATCATCGTTTATCTCTTTCCATCTGTCCACAACTTTATCGATTAATGGTTGAAGATTTTCGTCAGTTGCTGTTTCGATGTAAAACTCCCGGCAAAAATCATCCACTTCCTGTACTGTGAAGAGATTATAACCTCTGATATTTGTCTCAATATCATAAAGTTTATTCGGATCTGTCTCGCTCGATAGCAGAGTTGAAGTGAAGAACGGCTGAAACGACTTAATAATATCTTCATACTTATTTACAAAATCGAGGACAAAAGTGTCGGTCTTCCCTGTTGTCACCCTGTTAAGTCTGGAGAGAGTTTGAACACATTGGATTCCATTCAAAACTTTATCAACAAACATTGAATGAAGTAACGGTTCATCATAACCTGTCTGAAACTTGTTTGATACTATCAGAAGTCTGAATCGTGGCTCTTTTAATCCTTTCTCAATCGAAACTCCGTGAGCCAGTCCGTTTTGCCTGTTTAATGAGTCCTCTGTAAATTCTTCTCCTTTATAAAAAACTGACCCACTGAATGCAACCAGGCATGAGTACGGAAGCGCCAGTTGTTTCATCTGTTTTAACATCTCTTTGAAGAATAAGACACAATGAAGTCGTGACCGTACAACAACCATGCCTCTTCCCCTGCCACCGATTGTCTTTTCAGTTTTATTCCTGAATTGATCAAGAATTATCATAACTTTTCGATGAATGGTTTCTTCATTTGAATCAACAAAATTGACCAAAGCCATTGTTGCTTTGCTTTCAGGAAGTTTTTTATCCTCTTCACTTTTTTGAACAACCTTAAACCATCTTTTATATGTAGTGTAATTTTGAATTACATCCAGAGTAAACCCTTCATAAATTGATTGTCTCATTGTGTAATAGTGAAATGCTTCAAACATTCCATCTTCTCTTTTCCGTCCAAAAAGCTCAAGAGTTTTGTTTTTAGGTGTCCCTGTAAAACCAAAAAATGAAATGTGTTTTTGTTTCCCTCTGCTCTGTATCTCCTGAACTATCTTGTCTTCGTAATCGAGTTCACCATCTTCATCAATATCCTTTGAGGCCGAAAGAGTTTTTTTCAGGTGTTTGGCACTTTCACCCGACTGTGAAGAATGTACTTCATCTATTATCACCCCAAATGTTTTATTCCCCATTTTTACCATTTCTTCTGAAATGAATGGAAATTTCTGAATGGTGGTGACAATAATATCCTTCCCGCCCTCTAGGTATTGTTTAAGTTGTTTGGAGCCGGCTTCCACTTTGTTTACAACTCCTTGAGTCTGTTCCAGTTGTTTAATCGTTCGTTGAAGTTGTCTGTCCAAAACAATTCGATCGGTGACGACGACTATACTGTCAAACATCCGTTTGGTATCATCTTTGGTTTTGTAAAGCGAAGTTAAAAGATGTGCCAGCCAACCGATGGAGTATGACTTGCCCGAACCGGTGGTATGCTGAATTAGGTAATTATGCCCAACTCCTTCCTCCCGGATGGTACTCTTAAGCCTTCTGATTACAACAAGTTGATGATACCGGGGAAACACCAACAGTTCTTTTGTTTTCTCAACTACTTTCCCTTTTGTATTATCCCATTCGGTAGATGATTCAGTGGCAAGGTGTACAAAATTTTCAAGGATATCACAGAGTGAATCGGGAGTCAGCACTTCCTCCCAAAGATAGTGGGTTCTATACCCGTGATAGTTTAAAGGATTTTCGATTTCTTTGTTGTACGGAAGGAAACGGGTTTTGTCCCCCATCAATTGGGTGGTCATGGAAACATTATCGTTGTCCACACAAAAATGAACGGCACACCGTTTGAACCTGAGCAGTGATTCTGCCGGGTCTCTGTCCATTTTATATTGTTTTTCAGAATCTTTGTAACTTTGCCCTGTCAACTGGTTTTTTAATTCCATGGTGACAACCGGCAAACCGTTAACAAAGAGAACCATATCGATAGAATTCTCATTTTTTGTTGAGTATCGAAGCTGGCGAACCAGTGAAAGTCTGTTTAGTTGATATAGCTCTTCATGTTCTTTGTTCAAGCCGCTGTTGGGTTGAAAATAGATAAGTCTTAGATTAGCCCCCCTGTCTTTGACTCCATTCCTAAGCACATCCACGATACCCCGTTTTCCTATTTCATCAGATATCCGTCTCAAAACCTTGGATGAAGTTGATTCTCCATATTGTTGTTCAAGTTTCTCCCATTCCTTTGGCTGTGTTGATTTGATAAAACCAATCACTTCTTCAGGAATCAGACAAAGTTCTTTATCATATTTTGTATAGGATTTTGAGACATACCCCTGCGAATTGAGGGAGTTTTCAATGTGAATTTCAAATCGTTTTTCGGTAGGTGTGGTCATAACTTATTAATCTTTTGTTACTTTTATCTTGCCTGTTACCACTTCTGATATCAGCGATTGTCGATATTCTTTTAACAAGTCTATTTTCTTTTGCTCAAGGGAAACAAGGTCATCAATTTCTTTGGTTGATTTTTTTAATAAAATGGCAATGCGTACCTGTTCATCAAACGAAGGTAAAATAAATTCTGAGTTCTGCAAATCAGTTTTTGTGTGTATTGGTAGAGTTACAAAATTTGTACGATTTATTAGATCTCTTGTAAAAACATCGATGTAATACAGACAATACCAATTGTTTAAGATATCTGCGTTGGGTACTACACTGTTTATTTGCTGATTCGTGCTTAACTCTATACCGGACATCCCATATTTCCCTATAGTGCCAATACAACAAATCAGGATACTCTCGAAAGGAATTATTCGAGTTTGGCTTTTACCCTCTTCAGTGAGTTTTTCCTCTGATTCAACAATGTATTTATCACCCTTTAAATTTGGAGGTTTAACCCAGATAAAACCTTCATCATCCTCGGAGAAATTGTTGTTATTTTCAGCTTTTGAAGGGGTATTACCCGTTATGATCTCGGATACATATTTGAATTTGGTCATCGCCCAATGCTCCGGTATCTCCCCAATCCACTCAACCCCGGAATCCTTCAATTTTACATTTGGGTCTAACCCTTTTGTGACAACATGATTAATCAGGGCAGTTCGTTTTTCTTTAAGGAGTTCAATCTTTCGCTGTTTTACTGAGATCAGTTTGTCTATCAATGAGGTTTTTCCATCAAGGTATTCGACGATTTGGGTTTGTTCAGGGAGAGGGGGAATAAATACATTCAAGGATTCAATCGCAGATTTGCCAAGACCAAAGCGTGTTATTCCATTGCTTTCTACCTCAAAGTAATTTCGCACATACTTAGTTTGCAATTTTCTAAACAAATAGGCCCCTAAGAGTGTTCTTATATTTGTCCGAATTAAGGATAAATGATATCCACACACGACATTCAGAAGCTTTTCAGTGACTAAAGCAGGAACACCTATGTCATTTGGAGTCTCGCTATCTTTTGTTATAATCACATCATGTTCTAAAATCACGAATTTTTTATACTCATCCTCTGTACACGATCCTTTGTTAAATTCTACAGATCCATTAATAAAATCATTTTTATATACATTAGTATAGTTGCACAGTCGGACTTGAATTTCGTAATCATAAACATGCTTATCAACATTACTGCCTTGAATACTTGAGATATATTTCAGTTTCTTGACGACCCAATGCTCCGGTATCTCCCCAATCCACTCTACACCTGAATCCTTATAAACCTGATAACGGGGCATCATTTAAGAATCTCTTTCATCAAGCCGTCAGATTCCTTTTCAAGTTCAAGCAGATCTTTTGTAATTTCATCCAAAGACCTGAGAGGTTTATACTTGTAAAAATACTTCGTGAAGTTTATCTCGTACCCCCGGGCATCTTTACTTCTGTCCATGTAAGCATTGGGCAGGTGAGGTTTTACTTCCCTAGTGAAATACTCCTCGATATCAACTCCCAATGGAATTCTCTCGTTATCCCGAAGTGATGAATCAGGTTTTATATTACCTTTTTTATCCTTTACCGGAAGTCCGTTTTCAATTAATGGTTGTTCAACCGTGACTTTTGTATATCCAAAAAATGTATTTGGGAAGATTTTGCAAATATCAGTTTCCGCAAAATCAGAATATGTCTTAACAATCAAATTAATCTGATCATCCGACACTTCTTTTCTTTTGCTTCCGAGCGATTTTTTCATCGGTTTAAACAGATCAGAAGCACTTATAAGTTGAACTTTCCCCTTTCGGTGTTCCTTCTTTTTGTTGTTCACTATCCATATATATGTAGTGATACCTGTATTAAAGAAAAGCGAATCAGGCAGTTGCACTATGCACTCAAGCCAATCATTTTCGATAATCCATTTTCTGATCTCACTTTCACCCGAACCCGCATCGCCGGTAAACAAAGGTGACCCATTAAAGATAATCCCGATCCTCGAACCGTTTGGTTCCATCTTTGAAATCATGTGCTGAAGAAAAAGTAAAGAACCATCTGATGTTCTGGGGGTCCCTGCAAAAAACCTTCCATTAGGGTTTCGAGCTTCTTCGGTTATAAACTCTTCCTCACTTTTCCAACTTACACCAAACGGTGGATTGGTCATCATATATTCAAATTTTTCTCCATGAAAACCATCTTCCGAAAGTGATGAACCCAATTTTATGCTATCCGGTTTTTCGCCTGAGATTAACATATCAGATTTGCAAATTGAATATGTCTGGGGGTTCAGTTCCTGTCCACTTAACCTGATCTCAATATCCGGATTTATGTTGTCGAGTACCCACTTTTTACCGATGGTGAGTAAACCTCCGGTTCCACAACATGGATCAAACAAAGAACGGATTTTACCTTCACCCTTTAAGTCATCGACACTTTCAGAAAACAAAAGGGCAACAAGCAGTTGCACAATATCTCTTGGAGTATAATGCTCCCCACTTGTTTCGTTGCTCATTTCAGAGAAACGGCGAAGGAGTTCCTCAAATATCTGCCCCATGGCGTGGTTATCCACAACTTCGGGATGTAGATCAACACTTGTAAATTTTTCTACAAAAAGGAAAAGTTTATTGTTTTTATTAAGTTTTTCGACAGGTTTTTGAATCTGGAAGTTTTCTATAATGTCATAAACATTTTTAGAAAAACCATTAAGATAATTCTGAAAATTGAGGTAAAGGTTTTTGGGGTCTTGTTTTAATCTCGAAAGGTCATACTTGGAATAGTTGAAGAACTGAGTATGAAGTTGATCTTTTATTATAGGAGTGGGATCAGCCACCTTATCCTTAAATTCTTCATAAAGTCTGAAGGCTTCATCTTTTTTTGGTTCAATTACACAATCCAACCTGCGAAGCACCACAAACGGGAGGATGATATCTCCATATTCATGTGGTTTAAAGAGACCGCGCAACACATCATCGCACACATTCCAAATAAGTGAAGAGAGTTCCTGATGATTGACCATAATCCACTAAAATTCTATTTTTTTGAAACTGAAAAGTCTAACAACAATATTAGAAAAATATCATTAATATTGACTACAAATTATAGTTTTAGACGATATTAACCAAATGGATTTCTTTCTAATCGCGGTCTTTTAAAAATCACCAAAAATTAATGACTAAAACAAGCTGTTACTTTTGAAGTACCTGTTAGATTTGTAACTAATGGTGGTCTTGACATGAGTGTAAGATATTGTTTTCAGTCATCTGAGAATTTTTTTTGTCTTAATTCAAAATTTTAATTCTAGAAAAAACAGTAAAGAAAATATTTAAAATAATTAACTATATTTCTTGGTCAATTTTCACTTAATTCTTTGTCTGTTTTCAGTTAGCATCAACTTAATTGGATAGCTATTATTAAGAATCTGACAAGAATTCATCTAAAATTTTCTTACTATTCGTTCTTTAACTCAGAACCAGTGGCCACTGACTAACTTTAAATATCTTCTAATTTTAAATGATACTAAAGGCAAAGAGTGAGGAAAGCCATATCAATTTAGAACTGCCAAATAAACATAAACTTCAATTAGCTTCAAGGAGAGTGTAATAATGAGTAATCAAATTTTTAGTGAAATTAGTGGAGCAATAACAAAACTTATTGAATATATTGACAATGGAGATCTCGCATTACCAGAATTGCAGAGGCCATTTGTTTGGGGCAATAATCGAGTCAGAGATCTCTTTGATAGTATGTACAGAGGATTTCCAATAGGATATTTCTTAATTTGGAAGAACACAACTGCTGAGAAAATAAATCATATTGGTGCAGATCAAAAATTGCATTCTTTCCCCTCGATGCTACTTATTGATGGTCAGCAAAGATTGACAGCATTGTATAGCATTATTAAAAACAAAGAAATTAAAGATAAAAATTATGTGAGTAGGCGGATCAAAATAGCCTTTAATCCGGTTACTGAGGAATTTAAAGTTAGTGATGCTACAACAATCAAGAACAAAGAATTCATTGCCGATATAAGCTTGTTGTTTCAGTCAGATAGCTTTACGTTTACTACTGAATATCTTGAACAGTATCAATTATACACGGAAGAATTAAATAGTAAACTTTCCCAAATTGTTGAAAAAGTGAAAACTGGAGAGGATTTAACGGAACAGGAGTACATTTTCTGTATATCAAGACTTAACCAAATAAAGAACCCACCTGAAAGTATTCTACGAGTCATTAACGAGTTGAAAGAAAGAAAAATTTCATTTTTAGACGTCTCACTCAAAGAGTCTTTTGTAGAGATATTTTCTCAAAAAATTGGTGTTGATAAGCCACAAATTGGTAGCCGAATAAGCCGACTAAAGTCACTCACAGATTACCCCTTTCAAGCATTAGAGATATCTCAAAACATCGGTGAAGAGGTGGTAGCAGAGGTATTCACGAGGATAAATAGTAAAGGAGTAACACTAAATCAGAGCGATTTTATTTTGACTCTAATTTCTGTATTCTGGGAAGAAGGAAGAAAACAAATTGATGCCTTCTGTAAGAATGCCAGAACCGCACCCGATAGCAGTACAAAGGCTTCTTCTTTCAACTACATTATGCAGCCTGATTCTCAGGATATAGTGAGAGCGATTATTGGCTTCGGCTTTAAGAGATCCAAAATGAAAGATGCATATGCAATACTCAAAGGAAGGGATCCAGACACGAACAAATATTCTGATCTTTTGCGAGAAAAACAATTCGAGCAGTTCAAAAAAACATTACCACTTGTTTTACATAACACGCACTGGCACTCCTTTCTTAAGATTATTCAGGGTATAGGTTACAAGTCTTCCAATCTGATAATATCTAGTGGAGCAGTGATTAACTCCTATATCTTTTATTTAATCGGGAAATTGGAATACAATTTAGACTATAAAGAATTGGAGATATTGATTGCCAGATGGTTTTTTATGAGTTCTATCACCTCACGATATTCGGGTTCCTCGGAATCAATTATGGAATCAGATCTTAACAAAATAAAAACTGCCAGAAACTCAGGTGAATTTAGAAATGCTCTTAAAAATATCATCGAAAGTACCCTTACCAATGATTTCTGGAATATCTCACTACCAAATGATCTTTTAGTGACATCAAATACAATAAGTCCCGTGGCGAGTGCGTATTTCGCTAGTTTAATTTATAACAGTACAAAAGCCTTGTTTTCGACAAAAAAAGTTGCTGACCTTTATGATCCTTCTATAAAGACAAAAAAATCTTCTCTCGATAAGCATCACATTTTCCCAAAGGAATTTTTAAAGGAACGTGGTTATGAGCTTACAGTAATAAATCAAGTCGCAAACTTGACTTATTTAGAGTTTATTGACAACATTAAAATTTCAAATCAGGAGCCATATTCCTATTATAGCCATATAAAACAAACTTATTATGCAAATCGGGAACAAGAACTAGAAAAGTCCTTAGCAGAACATGCTATCCCACTTGATTTTTATGATTTGGATTATGAAGTATTTTTACAACAGCGAAGGATAGGCATGGCAAAGCTAATAAGACACTACTATGACCAAATGGGGAGCTGAGCACGGTTTAGAATCTGTCAAGGAAATGAGTTCTTAAAATATTTACGTGCATTTTAGTTCGCGCAATGACAGATATATGCTCACAATCAAGTGCAAATATTAACCAGAAACAATCCATTAACAGAAAATGGCTGGCTTTCCTTCAAAAACTGAGAGAAAATCCTGAAATGTTTAATCAATCCATTCTGAAACAAGAATTTTAGACGAATATGCTCAAACCACTTACATTAAACGAAATAGTCATCGTAACCCAAAAGCCAGATTTAACTCAAGAAGAAATCTTACAAGTTCTGAGTAGTGAGATAGTCCAAAATGACAACCTAGAAAATATTAGACTTTTCAATGAATGGATACGTAATTATTATGATTATCATTCGTCGATTCATAAAACATTGGAATTAAAAAATATGGAATTCCGAAATATAGATTTGACGAAAGTAGATTTCAGAAAAGTTAGATTTATTGAGTGCAACTTTTTTTCATGCAAAATGAAATATGCAAATTTTAGCGATTCAACCTTTACAAAAGTTCTGATTTGGGGCGCAAATATTGAATCTGCATGTTTTCGTGGGGCAGAATTTGTTGACACAATCCTTGATGAAATTGAACCTAATGGAGAGGTTAATTTTTTAGAGACAAGATTTGTTCAATGCCGTCTATCCTTTACAAAGCTAAAAAATGCTCATCTAGATTTTACCAATTCTATTATTAGGAATACAATTTTTACAATTCCAAAGGGAATTCGAGAAGGGGGAGTTTCAATAGTTAATCCACTGGGTTTCGGGGATGGTCAGATTATTAGTGATTGTAATATCCGGCAATTTAACTTGAACTATTGTCATGTGGAGAGTTCAAAATTGATAAATCTTACAATAACATCTTTTATTGCTCAAAATGCTTCATTCTATAATTGCGAATTTATTGACTCAAAAGTTGAACATTCACTAAATATCACCGGAATTATCATTAATAACGTAAGAATGAATAGTGATTTTTTTGATGTTTTTTGCAAGAATTCAACTTCTTGCAATTATAAAGAATGCATGGCTATATATGATAATTTCAAAACTATTGGTGATTCATCAAATAGGAATAAATATTATCTACTATCTCGGAATCTATTGGGGCTTAATTATCGTGCAGAGTTCCTCGTAAGTAAATGGGCAAATAGAAATAAATTAGTAAAGTATCTCTTAAACCGACTTCATAAGTACTTTTGGAATTATGGAGAATCCCCATTCCGAGTACTGGCTTGGAGCGGACTCTTAATATTTATCATAGCGCTGGTGATTTTAATATTTGATCTTGCAAAGAGTACTGCGAGTCCAGGAGATGCATTATATATTAGTGATTTAACTCTAGACATAGCATTATATTTTAGTGCTATTACATTTGCAACTGTTGGCTATGGTGATATTGTTCCGGTAGGGTTTGGAAGAATATTGTTGTCGTTTGAGGGTTTATTAGGTCCCGTCATGGTTACTCTGTTTATTGTATCACTAACAAAGAAAATGCTGGACTGAGTTTTTACTACTTTTCAACAGTTCCTGATTGAGAGTAATTTAGAACAATTTAAAAAAAATGTTTTTATTTCGTTCAGGTTAATCAGTCTCTTTATCGAGTCTACTGTATATATAAGTGTTTTACCAACTGAACGTATATGTAGAAGAATTTAGATTGTTTGACCGGGAATTTGCCTCAGTAAAGGAACTCAAATTTGAAAACTGCTATAATTAGACAGTATCCCTCATATCTCAAAAACTTGAAGCGATTGGAAAGGAAATTTCTTTGAATTTAGTTGAATATATTTGCATATCTTATATATTCTTTGAATCTCTGTCAACTCATTTGCCAAGCCTCTGACCAGAAGTCAATGATGCTTAAATCGGTGTGTTTTACAAAAATCGCTGCCACTCTCGCTGCCACTATCTTGTAACTCTTTATATAACAATCACTTACAACTATGTCCCTTTCCCTTACAAGCAGAGGGTCCGGGGTTCGAATCCCTGAACGCCCACAAAAAAGCCTCAAAACAGCGTGTTTTGGGGCTTTTGTCGTTTTAAAGGTTTATTATATATCAGTTTAGTCGATTCAGAGCACTCCGACTTGTCGGAGGGGTCCGGGGTTCTGCCGAAGGCATCCCGTTGGGAGAATCCCTGAACGCCCACAAAAGAAACCTTACTCAAGGTCAATAATATTTTCAGCTACCCAATCAATTACTTCTCGCGAAATTTTAATAGCAATTCTATACTCTTCTTGATTAATCTGCTCATGGACACCCGGATAACGAGATGTCACCGCATAGTCTGTGAGTATTTCTGCTCTGAGCAACTGTTCCGGAATTTCCAGGAATAAAGAAAGTTGGGTCAATAATATCTGAATGTTGTGCGTTTTGGGAAAATCTAAATCAAATTGTACCAATAATGCTTTTATCGCTTTTTCGACAGCTTGCTGGGCATGAAAGCATAATAAGTCAGGTAGAATCCCACTCTCCAGCCCAAGTGAGGCCAATTTCAAATCTTCTTTAGCATAAAAAAACCATTCTTTTACACTCTCATTTTTGTCTTTCATAAAGTGTAACCCCTTCTTTCAATGCTGTGAAATAGATATAGCCCTTAACAGATCTGTAGAGATCAATATCTGTCTCCGTAGCAACAACAAAATCGATTGGGACTGCTCCACTCCTTACTTTTTGATAGAGGTGCTGGGCAGTCTGTCTTCTGTGAATACCATCAGAGACAACAATTAGCAAATCAATGTCGTTATATTTTTCCGATTCTGCTCTGGCTGCAGAGCCAAACAAAATGATCTTTTGTGGAGACACTTCTTCCACAATTTTAGGAATTATGGTTTTCAACAGATCTCTGACTTGAGAGTTATCGATTGTAAAGTCGGTGTTCATTGGTACAATTTCAGTTTTATCAATATACTGTTTGAATTACATGGTTATTCTTAAATGCAACTCTTTGAAAATCCAAATATACAAAAAAATGTCTTTATCTACTTTAACTTATTATGGTTTTGAAATTGAGTATAGAAACCGGTTAAATCATCGGGTCTCAGGCTTTTTCCAAAGGCATCCCATTGGGAGAATCCCTGAACACAAAAAAAAACCGGATCGCCTTTACAGACAATCCGGTTCAAAATCAAAATTTACTGAAAATTATTTTACTGAGACTACAACATCGTAAAAGCTGTTCTGATTATCGCTTCTTGTTGCCTTGCAGCCAGTTTACCCGATCCAACCGCGGGACTGGCACTTTCCGGCCTGCCGACATATTGAATTTTCATATTCGTTTTCAGAATGTCATACAATCTTGGTCTGAGGAAATTCCAGGCACCCATGTTTCGTGGCTCCTCCTGAACCCACAACAGTTCTTCCATGCCGGTGTATGTTGAGAGGATTTCACTCAACATTTCACCTTCAAATGGGTAAAGCTGCTCGATCCTTACAATTGCAACATCTGTGGCACCGGATGTTTTCCTGTATTTGTCTAATTCATAATAGATTTTACCACTGGTGAGAAGCACTTTTTTCACTTTGTTTTTTTCTATTCCCGAGGTGTCGTCAAGAAACTCTTTAAATGTTCCTGTCAGGAAATGCTCCCGTGGGGATCTTGCTTCAGGCAGTCTCAACAGACTTTTGGGCGACATTACAACCAATGGTCTTAATACATCCTTTTTCATCTGACGGCGCAGGAGATGGAAATAGTTTGCCGGATCTGAAAGATGGCACACCTCCATATTATCCTGTGCGCAAAGGATCAAAAATCTTTCGAGACGGGCACTGGAATGCTCAGGACCCTGTCCCTCAAAACCGTGAGGCAGCAGGAGAACCAGATTGTTGGGTGTATCCCATTTCTCCTTGGAAACAACGATAAAATTATCGATGATGATTTGAGCCCCGTTAACAAAATCACCAAACTGGGCTTCCCAAATCACGAGACAAAGTGGATCTGCAGTGCTGTACCCATATTCAAAACCCATTACAGCTGCCTCTGAAAGTAAACTGTCAAGAATTTCCGCTCTCGCCTGATCCGGGTACATATGGTTGATTGGGAAATATTCACCACCTGTTACTACATCTGTAAATGCCATGTGGCGTTGGGTAAATGTTCCGCGAACACAATCCTGTCCGCTTAATCTAACCGGACTTCCCTCTTTCACCAACGAAGCAAATGCGAGGAACTCGGCGGTTGCCCAGTCTGCAAGCCCGTCATCTGAAACGGCGAGTTCTTTTCTTTTTTCAAGAAATTTGACCAACTTGGGATGGAGATTAAATCCCTCCGGAAGTGATGAACCTTTAATTAACAGTTCTTTGAACTCATTTTCAGTCAAAGCTGTAGAATGACTCTTTTTTGTAACCTGAATTTTTTCAGTGTTCACCGCAAGAGGAATATCAATTTTAAATTCGATCTTTTTCCTTGCAACAATCTGAAGTGCATTATCCAATTTTTGGCTGTAAGCTGCTTCCATTTGGTTAAGCTCATCCGGAGAAATCACTCCCTCGGCAACAAGTTTTTTTCCATAAAGTTTTGTAACAGATGGATGTTGTTTGATCTTGGCATAAAGAATAGGCTGGGTATATCCCGGATCGTCTCCCTCGTTATGACCATGCCTTCTGTAACCTACAATATCAACCACCACATCCTTGCTAAATTTCTGGCGATATTCAAATGCTATTCTAATAACATGCAGAACCGCCTCGGGATCATCACCATTAACATGAAAGATGGGAGCCTGCACTATTTTTGCGACATCTGTAGCGTAAACAGACGAACGGGCTTCTTCCGGAGTTGTGGTAAAACCTATCTGATTATTTGTAATAATATGGATAGTTCCACCCGTTTTATAACCTGCAAGCTGCGAAAGGTTGATGGTCTCCCCAACAACACCCTGACCCGCAAAAGCTGAATCACCATGAAGCAGAACCGGAATTATGTGGCTTCTATCGAGGTCTTTTGTCCGCGTCTGTTTTGCTCTTACAATTCCTTCCACAACGGGATTAACCCATTCGAGGTGGCTTGGATTGGAAGCTATTGATACACCAATTTCTTTTCGGAATCGGGTTTTAACCTTGTTATATGCACCAAGATGATATTTTACATCCCCCGAACCGGCGTATGAATTTGGATCAATTATATCCTCAAATTCTGAAAGTATTGAATCGTAAGCCTTACCTACGATATTGGTGAGAACATTTAACCTGCCCCTGTGTGCCATTCCAAGAACGATCTCACGGACATTATTGTCGGCAGCTATGGTTAACAGATGATCGAGAGCAGGAATTGTTGACTCAAGACCTTCAAGTGAAAATCTTTTATGCCCAACAAACTTGGTATGAATAAAATGTTCAAACCCCTCAGCTTCTATGAGTTTGTTTAAAATCTGTTTTTTGGTTGCAACATCATGGTTTGGTTTATTCTCAACCGGCTCCATTTTATTCTGAAGCCACGCTTTTTCATCACTCGATTGGATGTGCATATACTCAACGCCAATATTTTCGCAATATGTGCGTTGAAGTTTATCAAGAATTTTTCGGAGTGTAGCCGTTTTATATCCGCCAAAATCGTGTGTGAGGAATGGTCGGTCAAGATCCCACACCGTCAACTGATAAAAAGCCGGATCAAGTTCATGATGATATGTTGTGTTCTTGCCTAATGGATCAATTGTTGAAATCAGATGTCCACGAACCCGGAACATATTTATCATCTGTCTTACTCTGCCCTGCTTGGCAATCTCTTCATAATTGGTATTTCCGTTTCCAAAAGCAGGAACAAGATCACTTTGCCATTTGTGTGGTTTGTGCGGGATATTCAGACTTTCAAAAATAATCTCATAAAAATCATCCTCACCGGAGATCATTTCGTTTATCTTTTTAAGGAACAGACCCGACTCTGCACCCTGAATAATTCTGTGGTCATAAGTGCTGGTAATGGTCATTACTTTACTGATACCAAGATTTGAGATCGTCGCGGGCGACATGGCAACATATTCTGAAGAATATTGAATTGCACCTGTGGCGATAATTGTTCCCTGCCCAAGCATCAGTTTTGGTGTTGAAGAGATCGTACCAATAGTTCCCGGATTTGTGAGGGAGAGAGTTGTTCCCATAAACTCCGCCGGATCAATTTGCCCTAATCTACTTCTCTTTACAAGATCCTCGTAAGTATCGTAAAATTTCTTAAAATCCATCAAATTTGCATTTTTGATGTTGGGAACCATCAGATTCCTGCTTCCGTCTTTTCTTTCCACATCAATAGCAAGACCAAGATTTATTGATCCTCGCTGAATTACGACAGGTTTTCCATCCACTTCTGAATAAGCGTTATTCATTGACGGATAATGTTTGGTCGCCTGAACAATAGCCCAGCCTATTATATGAGTGAATGAAATCTTTCCGCCTCTGATTTTTGACAGATATGAATTTATCAGTAATCTGTTTTCTTCGAGAATCTTCACCGGTATCGTTCTTAGTGAAGTGGCAGTTGGAATTGTAAGTGAGGCTTCCATATTCTGAAGAATCTTCGCTGCCCCACCTGCTATTACCCTGGTAGTATCACCTGCAAGTGGTTGTGGCATAGGGAAACTCTTTGCGGGGGCAGAAACCTTGGCAACCGGAGCTTTACCGGTAGATTCAGCTTGAGATACTTCACTCGCTGAAATTTCACCTGCGAAATATCTCTTCCATTGCTCAGGAACTGTACCCGGATTCTCTTTATATTCTTCATATAAAGACTCAACGAACCAACTGTTCGATCCAAAATGTTCAATAAAATCTTGCTTGTCCTTGGGTGAACCGTTTTCACTCATAATTATTACGATACTCTTGTTATTTTTTGAATGGAATTTTGTTTTTCTTTGTTCTAAATGCAGAATGCCCTCTTAACCAAGAACAAAAAATCTAATCAGGAAAAGTAATCAAATTAGAGGAACTAATAAAATGTCATTTTATGAGAACCAACATATAGCAGCTTTAAGAAAAAATTATCAGCTAAAAGGACTTGATCTTCCCGATTTACAGGAGGACCCAATGATCCAGTTTTCTACTTGGTTTTCTGAGGCACTTGAGGCTGGAATTACTGAACCAAATGCAATGGTTCTCTCTACTGTATCCTCCGATGGTGTTCCTGCTTCAAGAACTGTACTTCTTAAAGGAACCGACAAAAGATCATTTCATTTTTATACTAATTACAACAGTGAAAAAGGAACACATATTAGCGAAAATAATAATGTGAGTCTGCTTTTCCTTTGGCTTGATCTTGAAAGACAAGTCAGAATTACCGGTGAAGCATACATGTTATCAAATGAAGAATCTCTAAACTATTTTCGAAGCCGACCGCTGGATTCTCAAATAGGAGCATGGGCATCAGATCAGAGCATGGTGATCCCTTCACGACAGTTTCTTGAAGAGAAGTTTTCAGAAATGAAAAAGAAATTTAAGGACAACGCGATACCACTTCCCCTGTTTTGGGGTGGTTACAAAGTGGTACCGTCAAAAATTGAATTTTGGCAAGGACGACCCAACCGACTCCATGACAGATTCCGCTACACAAAACTTGACGAAAACAACTGGAAAATTGAAAGACTCTCTCCGTAAGCTCAGCAGTGTAAAAGGGTACGCGGATACACGCAGATTAGACAGATTCTCGCAGATAGCGATTATTATTCTTTTCCTCCCCTCTACTTTTAGGAGAGGGGTCGGGGGTGAGGTCCATTAAGTGGTTTCCCTCAATCCCCCCTTTGCGTCCTTAGCGGCCTTTGCGGTTCAACCACTAATCACAAACTTCCGTCGTCGTCGTCTCTCAACCATCACCGTTCTAAGGGCAATTGCAGCAACTATTATCACTCCTCCTGCTATCGCAAATGTCGATGGCGTTTCCCCGTAACCAATCAACACCCATACCGGATTAAGGACCGGTTCAATCATTGCGAGAAGTGAAGCCTCAATTGCTTCCACTTTGTTAATGCCGTAACTAAAAATTACATAAGCAATTCCTATCTGGAAAATACCAAGATAGCCAACCATCAGCAGGTCGGAAGAGCTTAAAGTCGTAATTTCAAACATCGAAAATGAAGTGAACAGCGCAACAAACAGATTTCCATAAAAAATGGTACTCCATTTAAAGTCTTCCCCCGATTTTCTCATTCCCAGGAACATCCCGGTAAGGCACAAGCCGGAGACAAGAGCAAATGAGTTCCCTTCAATATCGCCGGGTGACAGTTTTCCTACAAAAAAGAGAGCCATTCCAATAAAACAAAAAACGATTGTAATCAGATTTACCCGTTCAAACTTCGTCTTTAACAGGAGCGGTTCAAGAATCAGCACATAAATGGGTGCTGTGTACTGTAAAAAAATCGCATTCGCAGCGGTTGTTAGTTTGGTCGCCATTACAAAAAATACAAGGACTCCTGCATAAAACAGCCCTGTCATTATCGACCATTTATTAAACTTTAACGCATCCTTTCTGAACAAAGCAAGAATAACAAGACCCGCAAAAAGTGATCTAAAAAATGATAATTGTAATGAATTTAAGGTAATCAGTTTGATAAACAGCCCTCCGGTGCTCCAGAGGAGTGCTGCAATAACAACCGCCATGATACCTTTTTTGTGGTATGAACTGTCCAAGCTTTTCCTGAAAAAAAGAGAAAAATAAACGATCAAATTTAACCTTTTACTGTTTGTGCCGGGTTCAACTTTCAAAATATTTTTGAATAATTTTAAAATAATGGAAACTATCTATTGTATATTCGGTTTCCAT
>Ga0209570_1000883_pt1 | contig 22828 bp, 20 predicted proteins | sample EBPBio172007_DNA_FD_185861 | JGI IMG/M metagenome (GOLD analysis project Ga0209570, IMG submission 185861) | Wastewater treatment Type I Accumulibacter community from EBPR Bioreactor in Madison, WI, USA - Reactor 1_9/17/2007_ DNA (SPAdes)... | ecosystem: Engineered > Bioreactor > EBPR >... | reverse complement strand
AGGAAGCAAGAGTCTTGGCCCACAATGGATTAACTTTACAATCCGCATCCGTTGTTAAGATAATCTCACCCGTTGCAACTTTAAGACCTTGAACAAGTGCATTGGTCTTCCCTCTGAGGTGGCCTGTTGGTTCTACTCCATCAATAAAAGTGAACTGCGGCTTTCCCAAAATGAATTTTCTGATTATTTCACTTGTAGCATCGGTTGAGCTGTCATTGATCACAATAATTTGGAGTTTACCTGATGGATAAACCAGTTTATCGAGTGCATCAAGACAGCGTGAAATAACTTTTTCCTCATCCCGAACGGCAACCATTACAGACGCTGTGGGTAATTGATCATCAGCTAATCTGTTAAATCTTTTGTATGATGCCAAAAGGTAAATTATTACCTGGGTTGCATACAGACAAACCACGATTGCAACGATCAACTCAAACATTCTGAGGGCTCTCCGATTTTATAATCTTTTTCATTTGCAATCTGTATTGTGCTTTTTAATGATTCAATAATCGTGTTTTTGCTTTTTAAATTGTCGTGATAAACTATAATGGAATCTGAATTCAGGTAATTTCTGATTACTTTTTCTGTGTCTTTTCTGATTCCCAGATAATCGCCTGAGAGCAGGCTCCACATCACACATTTTTGTCTTGAGTCTGTGATTGCCTTTAACACAAAAGGATCAAAAGCACCATAAGGAGGCCTGAAATATACAACCGGGGAACCAGTTATATCTTCGATTGCCGATTTTGAATCAACTATTTCCTTTTTCAGAACAGATCCTGATAAAAATCTGAGCTTTTTGTGAGAGAAAGAGTGGTTTCCAATCAAATGACCTTGTTTAATAATTTCTTTTACCGGGAGTCTGTTTTTTATTGCTGCATCCGCGGTTACAAAAAACAAAGCTTTTACCCCGGAGTCACCAAGTGTTTCCAAAATCTTAGTTGTAGATGATTCGCAGGGACCATCGTCAATTGAAATAAGGATGTTGTCAGAAGTTGAATTCCAAATTATTGAACTAAAAATTTTCCTGAGTGGTGCCGGTGGTACATAATAATATTTTGGTCTGATCATCGGGATAACTGCCTCCCTTTCCAGACGAATCCTCCAAATGCCCCTAAAATTGCTGTAAAAACTATATAGGGAATGTGCATTAATTCAGCCAACAGGAAATGTGATAAATCAACATTTTCATAGAGCAACCCTTCCCCTTCCAATAATACAAAATATTCCGTCACTCCCTTAAATAATATTGAAATCATTACTAAAAAGAATCCATTCCACCCAAAAAACCAGATCGTAAAAGGTGATAAGATAAGAGATAAATAAAATAAAAAGATCAAAACAAGTTTAAGAATTAAAATCGGGTTTTCATAAAACAACCCTTTGCTTGCCCATCTGCTTCTTTGTTGAACAAATCCCCCGACACTGTCGCCGGGGTTGGTCTCAACTATTCCCTCCTTGTTAAGCAGGTATCCAACCTTGTGTCCCAATCGAGCAATTGACCGCATTAAAAACTCATCATCACCGGATGAGAGGGAGTTGTTGAGATTATATCCTCCAACTTCAATAAAAAGTTTTCTCCTGAATGCCATACTTGCAGCACTGCAAATTACCGGTTCACCCGAACCAATCAGTCCTGCCCCACTTAGGATAAGTCCCCCAAACTCAAGTGCTTGAATTTTAGTGAATATGGAATCATTACTTTTATATTTAACCGCACCGGCAACAAACCCGGTGTTTTCATCAAACTGCCCGACCATCAATTTAAGCCATTTTGTCGGAATCCGACAGTCAGCATCTGTAACAAGAATAATCTCACTACTCGAATTTTTGATCCCTTCCGTGAGTGCGTTTTTTTTCCCTGTTACTCCCGCTCCAAGTTCGATGACCCTCCAGTTCTCTCTCTCCCGGATTTGATTTTTATATTCCTGCCAGTCATCCTCGGAGTGATCATTCACAAATATCACATCAAAATTAATTCCATCTTTTTCAAGGTTCGCAACATCTTCAATCAAATTCCGGAGATTTCTTTCTTCATTTCTAAAAGGTATAACAAGCGTGACACCGGTTATTTTGGAAACTACAGAACCCCCGGGTTCATGTTTTAACTTTCTCAGACCACTTTTTATCTTTAATAAAAAACAGATGTAAAAAAGCATCGGTAACAATAAAATAATCAACAACAGATTCAAATCATCACTTGTTTCTTCTAAAAATGAAGATTGCTCCCGGAATCGCGGGAATTAAAATATTTATCGTGTAAAGCATTAATGCTGCATTAAAACAGGCACCTGCCTCAACCCCAAAATGACCGAGAAAATAAACAGATGCACTCTCTCTTATGCCGATTTCTCCGAAGGTAATCCCCGGAATGATACTTTTTGTAAAGAACACCAAAGAACTGCCCCAGAGTGATGTAAAAAAATCAGCCTGATCGGAATAGGCAATCACAAGAAGTACAAATTGCGTAGAAAAAACCAGATAATTCAAAACCGACAACGAAAAATTTTTTGCAAAAATTGTCCGGTTAAAAAGTCCAATTGATTTAAAATTAAGAAAATATTTTTCGATAATCTTAAATTTACCAATCTGATCTCCCACAAATCCTCTCCAGAATTCAGGAGACAATATTAGATAAACCAAAAGGAGATAAATCCCTGTCAACAAAAAAAGAAGTGATATAGTAAGGTTATTGTCGATCGAATAAAACCTATTCAAAAACAGAAGTGATGCAAACGACCCTGCAATCAGTATCACCATCAATGAGTTTAACTTATCGATAGCCGATCCTGCTGTAACTTCGGAAAGTTTTACATCTTTTAGCGGAAACGCTCTACCCGGATATTCACCCAACCTGCCGGGGGTTAACAAACCCGTGCTGATTCCTGTGAGAATTGAAATAAAAATACTGCTCTTTTTTTGAGGTGGGTAAGAATAATCACAAATCAGTTGCCACTTTTTATATTGAAGGAAAAAATTGAATGGAACCAATATCAAAGCAATAATAAAGGCAAATGCAGATTTAAAATCGAAGAAAGTGGAAAAAGAGATGTCGCTGAATTTAGCGTTCAGATAATAAAGCACCCCAACGGTTATAAAAACCTTTATCGCAAGGAGGGTTCTTATTTTCCATTTATCGAGGTTTTTGAAGTTAAAGGCTGATGTCAAATGGCACTTCTATAATTAAACTTCTATTGTAAAATTGCCTTTCTTCATGATCAGCTTTCCATCCAGATAAACATCAGGTGATTTAACCACACCATCAAGATGTAAAGGTACTTTAACTTTTCCACCAAAACCCATATTATCACCAACAGCAATATGGATCGTTCCCATTACTTTTTCATCCTCAAGTATCAACCCTGAGAGTTGAGCCGACTCATTGGTTCCCACACCAAATTCAGCAATATTGTAGGCATCTCCACCAACTTTGGCGAGAATTTCGGCAAGTTGTTTTGCATTATCTCCCCCTTCAATATCGGTGACCACCCCCTCTTTTACTGTCAGCTTTATGTCAGAATTTTCCATAAGACCAACACCTGCAAATGATCCATCCACGATGAAAACACCCTCTGCAGTTCCTTCGACAGGCGCAAGAAATGTTTCACCGGTTGGGAGATTACCACTTTCTCCCGGGGCATGGAACAGCCCTTTGGAGGCATGAACACTTCTTCCCTCAATCGAAAACTGAATATCAGTCCCTTTTTCAGATGTTACTCTTACATGTTTTCCTTTTTCAAGAACTGCTTTCAAATTCAGTGATCTTTCTGCAATCCTTTTATAATCTGCGTTAAGTCCACGAATCATCACATCTTTTGTTATTCCCGGGAAAGTGGCAACTCGTGCTCCCGTGGCTGAAGCATCCCTTCTCGCCTGTGTATGGGTGAGTGATCTTAAAGTTGGACAGAGCACAACATCAAATTGTTTCATCATGGCTGCAATGGAAGCAAGTGGTTCCTGACCATTCACTTCTAAAGGTTCCATTTCCACATACACCGACTTGTGTCCGAGTCTGATGGCTGCGAGATAGAGTTCATAACCAATCTCATGTTTTTGAGTATCACTCACCACTAATACAGATTCACCGGGTTTGGCGCCCATGCAGTCTCTGATTGCAATTTCACAAGCTTTTTGAAGTTCTGTCATATATTTTTATAAAGGAATTGATAAATTGAATTGTACACCGTAGAAAAGCCCGCCCTTTGTGACGGCATTTTCCATCACTTCAGTGCTGCTTTCGTTAACAGTAAGTTTATTGCCGGCTTCATCAGTTAATACACCAACTGAAAATTCTGAATATCCAACTTTACCCTCTAAACTGATATTCTGATCGATGATAAAGAGAATAAACCCGGAAGCGAAATTAAACCCGAGCTGTGATTTATCCGAACTGTATTTAATCCTTGAAACAGGATTATTTATATCTTCAGTCCGTTTATAGAATTGAGCATTACCATAAGTAACCTCCAGTTCAAGGATTTTCCAGCTAATGGATTTCGAAAGTGGGGTACCAAGTTCGATTCCCGCACCATAAACATTTTGTTTGTATTCGAGACTGTTGGTATAAATGGAGTTTGAACCTTTAACCTGAGTTTCTTTCACCTCATTCATCATCTCATAAAATATTTTTACTGTGTATTCAAGTCCTGAAACTCTGTTTCTCAAAAGATTGATCCCCAAACGATAACCTTTAAGCATGCCAAACTCCCCCATTGAGGACATAAGGGAATCTCCGTGAAGCTGGTTATATGCAGTTACATAGTTGTTCAGACCGGTCGCTTCATAATGTTTTACCTGGTAACCTGCAAAACCACCAACAAGTCCAAGACAACCAAAACCAAATTTGTTCGATTGGGATTCGGCTGCCCCGGCAAGTAAAACAAAAACAACTATAAAAGTTTTATATGGTATCAAATCGTAATTTTATTCTGATAAGTGTGTCAAAGAGACAATTATAATCCACTAAGGCAACATTTATCACATGTCATTTCTGAGCATCTAATTTTTTCTTGTGCATTAATCCAAATTCAAGACCATGCCCGGCGGCTTTTCCCTCTGCCCATTTAAGCATGAATGCAAAAAAGAGTCCAAAGAAACCGAGTGACGAGAAAAGGTACATTCCAAGTTCATAACCACCGGATGAATCGTTTGCCCATCCGATAAGAAAGTTAAACCCGGCAAGCCCGATGTTCTGTATCATTGTCATCAATCCATAAGCAGTACCAAGTTTTTGCTCAGGCACAATCAGTGCAACCGAAGGCCACATTACTGCCGGAATAAGCGAGAATGAGAGACCCATCATCGCCATCGGTAACCAAGGTGGAATAGCGGTTTGTAACAACATGATATAGACGGGTATCAGTAAAACTGAACCAAACATCATCAACAACGACCTTTTTCCGATATAATCAGAAAGCAGCCCAAAAAGTGGAGTTAAAATCATTGATGAGAGGATCAAGATACTGTTGTACATTCCGCCCACTTCTCTTTCCAGTCCGTGAAATTCCTGGAAAAATTTAATGGCGAAAGTTCTGAACGGGAAAATCCCCGAATAAAAAGTTACACACAACAAAACAATAAACCAATAGGATTTACTAAAAGCCAACACTTCACGCAGAACCACTTTATCCTGCTTTGCTTCAGGTTTCATGTGGTAATTGTTTTTTGCATAACTGTCGAGATACCAGTAAGCCAGTGCTGTAATCACTGAAATAAAAGCCATTATTACAGCGATCATCAAAGGAAGATCCCATGATGTGAAATATGACTTAAAAAAGGTAGGTGAATTGTCAGCAGCAAAAGAACCAAGACGGGCTATGGTTAAATTTATTCCAAATGCAAACGAAAGCTCTTTTCCAATAAACCATTTGCCAAGTGCAGTAGTAACCGCCACAATCAGCGATTCCGCTCCCAATCCAAAAATCAATCTTCCTAACGACATAACAACAAGTTCGTTGCTGATGTCAGAGTTGAAAACCGACCTGAAAATATCACCTACAAATGCTAATTGAACTGTCATCACGGTAACAATTGAACCAACAAAACAAAGGATCGAAAAGAGGGTAATCGACTTAACAGTTCCAATTCTGTCAATAATCAATCCACCGAGCAACACCATAAGGATATTTGGCACACTGTAAATCCCCTGAAGCAGACCAATGTCGGAGTCAGTGAACTTAAGCTGTGATGCAAGCAAATCAGCAATCGGGGCTATTGAGTCATAAACATAATAATTCCCAAACATTGCCAGTGAGACAAGAACAAGTACCCCCCACCTGACGGCGAAGGGTACTGTTGGTTTGTCAATATTGAGCGTTTCGTTTTTCGCCATCGTTATCTTTCGGGAACGGTTTCAAGTACTTTTAGAAGGTGATACCAAAACTTCTCAACTGAAGCTATATTTACCTGTTCATCAGGTGAATGAGCTCCTGTGATGGTTGGACCAAATGAAACCATATCCATCTCAGGATATTTCTCTTTAATAATTCCACATTCAAGACCGGCGTGGATAGCTTTCACCTCAGGTACCTTACCGTAGAGTGCTGTATAAGCATCCCTTGTTACTTTCAGAATTTCTGACTTAACATCGGGTTTCCATCCTGGATAGCCATCACTCGTTTCAATTTCTGCTCCACCAAGTTCAAATACACATGATACCATGGTAACAGCATCTTCAATCTCAGATTCAACAGAACTTCTCTGGCTTGTTCCGATTTCAATTGCGTTTTCAGTCATCACTAAAGTTGCGAGGTTGGTTGAAGTTTCCACCAATCCCGGTATATCAGCAGACATCTTCAGAACACCATGTGGAAGTGCATAAAGCATCAGAATCAACTGATCTTCAGATACTTCATCAAGCACTTTTTTGGTTCCTTCAATTTTTCTGATCACAACACGAAGATTTGGTTCAACGGTTGAAAGTTCAGCCTGAACCATCTTCTCAAATTCCATAACTTCTTCAATTACAACACTTTCATCTTCAGGATCAACAGCAAGAATTGCGGAAGCTTCTCTTGGAATCGCATTTCTTTTGCTTCCACCTTTCACTTCAGCTACACTTACAAGATAATATTGTTGAAGAGTATTCAAAATTCTTGCGAGAATTTTAATCGCATTCGCTCTACCGGTGTTGATATCAAGACCCGAGTGGCCTCCTCTTAATCCGGAGATCAACAATTCATAAAAAAGATAATTTTCAGGAGCTTCTTCCTGTTCAAAGTGAATGGTTCCTTTGGTATCTCTTCCACCGGAGCATCCAATATAAAGCTCACCAATCTCTTCTGAATCAAGGTTTAAAAGAATCTGACCTTCGAGAAGTCCCTCAGCAAGATTGGTAGCTCCCGTTAAACCTGTTTCTTCATCAAGGGTAAGAAGTATCTCAAGTGGACCGTGTTCAATTGTTTCATCTATGGCAACTGCAAGAGCAGCAGCAGCACCGATTCCGTTATCGGCACCAAGGGTTGTTCCTTCAGCTTTTACCCATTCACCATCAATAAATGGACGAATACCTTCGATGTCAAAATCAAACTCAACATCACTGTTTTTTTCACATACCATATCGAGATGTCCTTGAAGAACAACTGTTTTTTTGTCTTCAAATCCCGGAGTTGCAGGAACTTTTATGATAATGTTTCCGGCTTCATCTCTCTGATAATCAAGAGCATTTGTCTCGCAAAACTCGAGAACATACTCAACAACTGCTTCTTCTTTTTTTGAGGGTCGTGGTCTTGCACTCATCTCTTCAAATATGTCCCACAATGGTTGTGGTTTCAGGGTTCCTAAACGATCTCCCATGTTTCTACCTCAATTTTCAAGTTCTTTAAATGTAATGATTTTGTTATGATACATCATGGAAACAAATTTCACGAGCCTCTCTCGGGGTTCGATCCTGTCTCCAAGTTTCTCTTTAACTTTTTCTCCAACTTCTTTAACTTTTCTTTTGCCGTCAATCGACACCCAGACTTCCGATCCGATCTCATCGAGATCGAGTCTGAAGTTTGGATCCCTCCCGTTTTTCACCATATAGTTGTGAACAACACTCCATTTGAATCTGGGGATCAGAACCGTTATAATTCCGTTCTCACCCGTTTCAAATTCCTGAATTTTAACAGGTGTCAGCTCAAGGGCATCAATACCCTTGAGCTTTTTCCTGTCATTATAATCTTTGAAAATACTTTTCAAACCGTTATTTCTGTGTTTTTGTTGCTACTTTGTAAAGACCGTATCCAAGAAGGACAAAGACACCAAGAGAGATCAAATCTCCAGCTCCGCCCAGACCTTCAACAAGACCTACATGCAAAACATCAATAACATTTTTACCTGCTTCAACTTCTGTTGCAATTAAGACAGCAAGAAGAATTCCGGTAAGTGAACCACCGGCTATAAGACCCGAACTGAATAATGCTCCCGGTCCAATTTCACCGTCATCTTCTTTTGAACTGTTCTTTTTCTCAACAAACCATTTCACCAAACCACCAAGGAAAATCGGGGCTGTGGTGGAAAGTGGAAGGTATGCTCCCACTGCAAAAGGAAGTGACCTTACTCCAGCAAGTTCAAGAACTGCTGAAATTCCCATGCCTGTTACAACAAGACCCCAGGGTAAATCCTGTGAAAGAAGTCCTTTAATTACAGTAGCCATGAGAGTTGCCTGTGGAGCAGGAAGTGGATTGGCAGAAACTGTTGAATCAGCTCCAATTCCTATCGCATTGTTTAAGATCAACATTGTTGCACCAATTACAACAGAAGAAGCAACAACACCAATTATAAGTCCATACTGCTGTTTAATTGGAGTGGCGCCAACGATGTAACCCGTTTTAAGATCCTGTGAAGTGGCACCCGCATTTGCTGCCGCGATACACACAATGGAACCAACTACCAATGCTATTGGCTGGTGGGCACTGCCTGTCCATCCAAGTCCCACAAATATAAGACTTGTTGCCATAAGGGTTGCGATTGTCATTCCTGATATCGGGTTGGATGATGAACCAATGATTCCCACAATTCTTGATGACACTGTCACAAAGAAAAATCCAAAAACCACTATCATTATCGCTGAAAGCAGATTAGTTGGAATTGACGGGATAATTGCCATAAAAGCAACGAGAACAACTGCACCAACAAGTACAAACACGAGTGGCAGGTCTTTTTCAGTTCTAAGAGTGCTCTTTCCGGCGGAACCGGCTTTGAAGTCGCCAATCGAATCTTTGAAGGCACTTACGATGGTTGGAAGAGTTTTTATCAGAGTCATAATACCACCAAAAGTAACCGCCCCGGCACCAATGTATCTGATATAGTTACCCCAGATTTCGCGGGCAGACATATCTCTGATAAGTTGTGCTTTAACTGGTGGAAACGCGGTTTCCAAGCCACTGCCAATGAGTGTGATCAATGGTATAAGCACCAACCACGAAAGTACACCACCGGCAACCATTATGCCTGCAATTTTGGGTCCGATTATATATCCAACACCAAGTAATTCAGGAGATATTTCCCCCATTACTGTACCGTTTGGAAGGGCTGAATCTTTGCTGAATGTGTAGGCAGGTGCCTCTTTCCAGAGACCAAAAACCGACATCAACACTTTATATCCAAACGATATGCCCAAGCCGTAATAAACTTTTTGGGCAAGGTTTCCGCCTTTTTCGCCTGCAACCAAAACATCAGCGCATGCAGTTCCTTCCGGATAAGGTAAAACCCCGTGTTCTTTTACTATAAGCGAACGGCGCAGGGGTACCATAAACAGTACACCAAGAATACCGCCGGCAAGTGCCAGAACAAATATCTGAAAATATTCGAAATACTCAATACCACCGTCTAAAAATAATAAAGCAGGGATTGTAAATACAACACCTGCAGCTACCGACTCACCGGCTGAGCCGATGGTCTGTACAATATTATTTTCAAGAATGGTTGATTTGCCGATTTTTTTAAACACTGCAATCGCCAATACGGCAATTGGAATGGAGGCACTTACAGTTAAACCAACTTTTAAGCCTAAATAGACTGTTGCCGCACCAAAAATAATTCCAAATAATGCACCAAGAATGATTGCTTTTGGTGTAAATTCTGGAATAAAGTCCGTTGCAGCGATATAAGGCTTGAAGGTTTTCTCATTTTGTCCGTTTTGAGCCATAATTATCCCGGATTTATTGATTACCAAAAAATAGAAACCACAATTTACCTATTAATTAGGAAATAACAAGAGAAGAATTTGAGGGAAAGGAGAACCTCAGTGCTTCGGAACTTCAGTACTTCAGAGACTTGAGAAACTTCAGAGACTTGAGAAACTTCAGAGACTTGAGAAACTTCAGAGACTTGAGAAACTTCAGAGACTTGAGAAACTTCAGAGACTTGAGAAACTTAGAACATCGGAACTTCAGACAATTGAATGAAATTAGGATAGTATGAAGCCTCACGCTCCATAAATAACTCTGAAACTTGACAAGACAGCGTTTTTCCTTATTGCATTTCGGCTTTCAACAACGGCCCTTTTTGATACAAGATCCACTTTCCTGCCAAAAAAGTTTTCGAACTCTATTCTAATCCTTTCAAATTTGGAAAGGGTGATTATTGCATCAGGGTGAAATTCGACTAAAATGTCAATGTCACTATTATCACTAAAATCATCTCTTATTACTGAGCCAAAAAAAGATAACTCACTTATGTTCCATTTTTGACAGATCAGATCTAGTTCATGTCGATTAAAATTAATTTGTGGTTGCATCTTTTTATTTCAAATTTAATTCTTCGAATTAACAACACTTTGGAACTCCAGAACTCCTGAATCTCGGTACTTTAGTAGTCAAGAACTCTGAGGTTCTAACATCTTTTTAGTTTAAATGGTGATTTTTGACATTCGATAATGATATTTCCAATATTCCTCTTAATGGGCTGCATGAATAATTTTTTCAATAAGTTTAAATCAGAACTACTTTTTATATTGTGAACCAAATAGAACTTGAAACATCGTTTTTTCTTAGTGGCATAAATATCCTTAAATTTGTCCAACAGAAAATTATCAAATGTATCCTCGAATTTTTTATAAATTTTTGCATCCTCTCCTCTCAGAGTTGTTGAAATACTTTTGAGTTCTATCAAATTATGATTATGAAAATGATTCCTACATAATGTTGTAATTATAAAATCCACCGATGCAGGAGAGTCCCCTAACCTTTGGTTAATAAAATATTTTTCAGGATTAACTATGCAGTATTCTTCTATTTGTTCGGGAATCCTGACTTCTGCAGCTCCCTCACGACATGCATCGACGATGTACTCCTTTAAAACTTCATGGTTTTGGATTTTTTCTATCAAGTCGCTCATAATATTTATCGTTTTGTTTAATTCTCTCCGTATACAGTTTTTCCGTCGCTTTGTAAAAATTGCCATCAACAATTCCGTTCGCTTTGGGTTGCATTTTTCGTTTGGAACAAACACTTCCCTGTTCCTTCATCTCTAGTAAATAAGATCCTGTATCCTCAACTTTGATTTTCCTGGCTAAAATTTGATTCCCCATCTTGTTGAACATATAATCACTGTGTGTGGTCATAATTATTTTTATACCCAGTTTCGACAGTTCGACAAAATATTCCATCAACTTTAGCTGTGCTTCAGGGTGTAAATGAGCTTCAGGTTCCTCAATTAACAAGGTGGGATAAACACCTACAGTAAGGTTTGCTTCGCCATCAAAATCATCTCCGGTTACAAAATCTTTGATGATAAATTTAAGGTAAACTGAAATAATCGAGAGATCACTCACCATTGAGGAAACCTGTGACAGGTCAAATTTATGTTGGAGCTTGTGCGAGAAATAAAGTATTCTGCCCGAATCTTTATCTATCTGTACAGATCCTCCCAAAATATTTTTTTCTATCTTATCAACGACACTTTTATAATTAAGTCCATCTTCATCAGCAAAAGCTAATTTATCAGAGATAGTAATGTAAAAGTCAGAGATTGGAACAGTTGTATTTGGAAGAATGAATGACTGTGCACCAATTACACCCTGGTATTGGTTAATTTTTGCAATAATTGACCCCAAATTGCTTAATGCAAGATAAATGCCTGATCGAACAGCAGGAATATAATAAAAGCTTGTTGTAAAAAGCCTGATGGAACGGAAAAAATCTTTTAGAATTGTATTACAGATCGATTCGATATTTTCAACCGTTAGTTCTTTGTCAATAAAGTATTTCCGGGCAGTTTTTACTTCGCCAATCCTACCACCCGCATCCAGATTTTCCCACAATATAAAACGAAAACTGAGCGAATTCTCTTCAAGATAAATTTGTCCAAATCCTTCAGACAACATATTCTTAACATTTTTGAGATCACCGTAAGAGGATTTCAGATACAATTTCAATTTTTCTGGTATCCAGTCATTCAGTAATTCTACTATAATCGCATTTACTCTGCTATGAAGTTCTTCTGAATCAGGTTTTTTCGGACCTGGGAGATTTTCCGTTCTTAAAGCTCGAATATTTGAGGTATATTTTCTTATTGCCGACTCTAAGTCACTCTTTTTTGTCATCTTTGGGAAAGACTTCAATAACATATACACCACACTTATGGCATAACTTTTACCGATGTTGTTCTTTCCGTATATAAGTGATATATTCTTGGAAAGGTCTAATTCAAACTTGTGGATTGGACCAAAATTTTCAATTGTGATTTTCATTTTAAACTCATGTTATAACTCTGACGAATTAACTCTTTTATGTTCCCGTGTCAATTCCTGTGGATTTACAATTGGCAGTAGTATACCTCCATTATAAGCATTGGTTTTTTCAAAAACAATACCGCGGAGAGTTGAGTAACAAATACCGAGGATAACATCTATAAAATCCTTTGGTAACAAATCACCTGAAGAATTCATAACTTCATCTAAATTAAATATTTTGAAGTCAAATACCGTGCGAATTGAAAAAAGCTCAAAAACAGAATCGGGTACACTAACTTTTATAAACATCATTACCCTTAGATTTCCAGCAGGTATAATTTCTGATACAGAGTCATTTATTTCCAAACTAAGATTTGCAGATACAGGAATGTCCTTTGTGTCCATTAAGGGATTATTAATCACTAATTGAACAACATTTATCCCACTCAATGTATACGTAATATTCATCTAAGCTCCTTTTCGAAATGGGAATCCGGGTTCATATTCCGTGCTGACAAACCTGAGATGTTGGGTTTTCTGTGGTCTATTAAAAGTAACTCCTAAATTCAATTTGTTATGTTTGATTTCCACCGGCTTAAGTGTTACTTCTATTTCAGCTCCAACCGCTTCTGCTAGTTCAACCATTTTGTAAACGGTAAAATTTCCTGATCCGTTAAAAACTTTAGAAATGTAGGGTAATGATGTACCCAACTGTTCAGCCAGGTGACTCTTGGGATTTTTAATCCCTTTTGCTTCCAATATTTTTAACAGATTCTCTGTGAATCTTAGGACCAACCGATATGTTTTTCTTTTCAAATTTCTTTCGTTCATTATTCAACTCCTAAGTTTTTCAAAATTTCTTTTCTCCTTTTGAGGGCATTCACTTTTTCTTGCTGCTGAACTTTTTTAGTACCCTTTTTAAACCAATTGGTGATTATAAATGATTTTGGAACGCAACCTTCAAGAAAAAACCCGTATAACCTGACATTTCCTGTCTTGAATGTATAAATTTTATCCGACTCCGATCTGAACTTTGTTAAATCTCTGATATCATCCTCATTACAATAAAAATCGAAAAGTTCTTCCAATCTGTCATAATCAATCGGATAATCATCTTCAATTTCATCCATAATCTTTGGATATCGCCCCCATGCGGGCAAATAGATCATAGCTCTGGATCCTTGACAAATAATTATAAGTTTAGACTTCAAACTTAACCTTTAGGTTAACCATAAACAAGCGAAAAATTGATGAAAAATATAAAATTATCATCTTGATTGTATCTCATAATTAAAACCTGTCCCGTTTTGTCAGCCGTTTACTCGCTGGGTGCAACAATTCATCAATAACAGACTCACCAAGTCCGGGATCAAATACGAGCATTTTTATGCAATAATCTCATTGCAGCAATATCAATCGAATATTGATTGTAATAAAGATTCAGGAGCAACGGTAAAATTTCTGAGGCACCATAGCTCACAAGTCTTTTTTCCAACTCATCAAAATATTTAATGATGCCGGAGTATATTTTATTAAATTTATCATGAAATTCCTTGATAATTCCCTCTGTTGTCGTCACTTCTAAATCTTCCGAACTGTATTCATCAAGATCATTTTCCACCATCATAGCGATACTTTGACCGATATAATTTGAATATCCTTGATTTACAGGGTCCGGTAATAAATTCTCAATGGCATAATAATAAGCTTCATTCCAATCCTCCCGTTTAATCTCATATTCATCCAATAACTCCGGGTAATATTCAGCAAATTTATCTGTATCGTATAGTTTTCGATCTCCGAACTCCAACAATACGGGCAAAAGTTGTATCAACTCAACAAAATATGAATCCGGCTTTGAATTTTCTTGCATTCTTCTCTCAGATGAAAGATTTGTAAAATTATCTAAGTTGAGATTTTAGTTGGGAAACTTCATTTTCAAGGTTATTCACTTGATCTTCCAATCTTCTTTTTTCACGCTCGCATTGAGATAAATCTATGTCGTTGTTTAATGATTGTGATGACTCAAACCACTTTTCTCGCTCAACTTGAGATAATTCCTGTTTTAATCTGTTGACTTCCTCCTCACATTCATCAATGGTACTAAATTCACTGTAACCATATTTGAATATTTTGCTACTATTATCCCGAATTGTTTGTGACACATTCTGTTTTAGCTGCTCAATTTCTTTATTTAGTTTTTCATTCTCAAGTCTCAGAGCTGAATTCTGAAAAAATAAGTATCCTGTCAAGCCCAAAATCGCCACAAAGATAAGAAGCCCTAAAAATTGTTTGGAACCAAATAGTTTTCTCATCATTCTATTCCTGTGTATTTGTTAATAGTTTTTTTGAGGTTTTATCATTCTGTTCTAGATCTAAAGATAAATTATCTTCTTCCCTGTTCCCTCGTACTCTTTTAGCAATTTCTCCAAGTTACCACCGGGTGAAACATAACCAACAACTACTTCGTCGGACATGTCGATCATGTAACGGTTCCTTTTTTTTGCACGGTCTACATTCGCAAGCCAGACATCATCTGAAAAAGGGGAAATTATTTGGAGCCTGCCACTTTCCACAAGTGGTTTTAAATCGAGGGGAATTCTTTTGTACATCCTCTTTGCCAACACCAAAACTATTGGTTGGTTCCCTTTTGAAAGAAAATGAAAAACATCCTTTTCAATATCGCTGTGAAATCCGCTGACAACAGTAATCCCTCTGTCCCGGACTTCGGTTGTCCAGTCGTAAATCTTTATCAAATTGGATGATGGGACAGATCTGCTACAGAGAAAACTTTTCATGATTTTCATCAAACCGCATTCAGATTTCAATCAAATCATTACTGATTCGATATTTAATATTAAAATTGATAATGTAATCTACCTCCAGTTCAGACAATCCAAAAACTTGACATAGATGTGCATCAATATTATCTAGTAAATTCTTTGATTTTGATACAAAAAAAGTTTGCAATAAAATTTTTCCAGTTTTTTGCTGATTTCTTTCCCTTATTTCTGAATTATTAGTTAAATCTTCAATCAAGTTTATTACACTTTTTTCATAATTTGGGTTCATTAGTTCCTTAATTTGTCTAGCACTTATGGGGAATCTATTAATGTCCTTGAAGCCACAATGGAAACCATCACCATGCAACCTCCAATACCAATAAAATAGATTAGAATTCAATAATCCTATGATAGGGAGTTGTTCATCTTTTTTTGATTTAATTATCTTAAAGTCGTCGGAATGTTTTACTGTTCCATTTGACTCTCGGAAATATGGTTCAAAATTAAGTGCCTTTACAAAATTGTTGATAATCCTATGGACAAATATCTCAGTCTCATTTGTTTTCAGTAGCCGCTCTCCAAGCAGGCTAATTGAATCTAATTTCTTTAAGATTTCGCTTTCGAGAATGCTGTTCATTCTTGGAATCCATCCTATCTCTAAGGAAGCAGTATTTTCAAAAAAGTTGTTCTTTTGAAGAAGAATTTCCCTTTCCTTTTGAAACCAACGATGGTAGGTCGAAGTAAACAATCTTGCTATCTCATTTTTTCGAATAATCAAAATATTTAACCGCTGGGCTGCCCCTTCAAAAAGACGAGATGGGAAAACATCAAATGACGAAGAGTATTTAATATCAGAGCGGAGTAATAATTTCTGCAAAGAACCTGTTCTGTCAGTACTTATTACAGATATTGGAACAATCCATCCCTTGCTCCCGTGATGATTTATAATTGAATAAACCCTCTCAAGTATCATAGCATAAATGTTTCCGCAGTCAACCGTTCGGTAGCCATTTACCTTATATGTTTTTAGAGCTTTATTATTTTCAACATAAGGTGGATTACCAATAATGACATCAAAACCGCCCTTTCTTTCAAGAATCTCGTAAAACTCTGCAAACCAATGAAAAGGCTGATGTGAGGTTCTCCAACTATTATAAACGCCACCCCCATAATGGGCCTTGTAAAGCAACAAATTAAGATTTTCATTAAGTTGAGAAATTCTCTCCTTCAGGTCAAGTTTTAGGAGCGTAGTCTCACCGCCTGAAAGTTGTTCCTTCTTAAAATGCTCAAAAGCCAGGGATATCTTCTCACATTCGTCATAAATTTCATTTTTAAGATTTTCATCAAGTAACAGGGAAGAAATATTTTCAATATCCCTTTTTGTGGCAAACCCGACAAGTGTATTCCCACACTTGATGTTAAAATCCATATCGGGGAGAGGTTCTATCCCAAGATTTTCGGCATTGGGATCGGGGTGGACCTGTGCAACTAATTTCAAAAAGAGCCTTAGTTTTGCAATCTCTACAGCCTCTTTCATAATATCCACACCGTAGAGATTATTTAATATTATGCTCTTAAAAATGAAGTATTTTTGATTTGGATGTTTATTCCCTGATTCTGGGTCATCAGGGTTTTTTAATCCTGATATTCCACTCAACACATCCTTAAAAAATCTAAATTTATCGCTGTAAAGTAATCTTCCTTTGTTGTAGTTTTCAACATTTGTCCTTTCTTCATCACTTACCAAAGCTCTCATTCTTTCGATAAGTATTTCGTATAAAGGTTCAAGTATGTTCATAGCTGCAAACAGGAATGCACCGGAACCACAGGTAGGATCAAGAATCGTGACTTTCACAATGGCTTTATAAAAATTTTCTAAAAGTTTAACATCCTGGGTTTCGGAAAGGATATCATGTGTAAAACCGATAATATCGAGGTTGTTTGTTATAAGATCGTTAATCTCACTTATTCCACCGGTTTTAATTTTTGAATTCAAATCTTTGTATCTGGTCCTTCTTTCGATAACCTCCCTGTAGATTTCTGTTGGGAGTGCAATATTTGGTGGAGCAGGCTTGTTCCACGGTTTTCTAATTATCCACAGGTCTTTTTGTTCTGGGTCGAGGCCAATCTGGATTTCTTCGGGAAGATCATCAAACAAACCCTCATCTCCCAAGGTTTCCCCTGCTTTTACGGGTAAACCATACTTAATTGAAGGATAAATATACCCGTCCCCCGATTTCTGCATCAATACCCATACTTCGCCATCGGCTTCAAAAGGTTTTGGATAATGTCTTTTCACCTCATCAAAAAGGAACGGAATAATCGTGTTTTTACCAATATATCCCGTTATATCCTCTTTTGTGTAATATGCCCCCATTTCAGCACGCTGATTTATATATTTCTCAAAAATGTAACCAAGAACATCGGGGTTAATTTCATTTCCCGGAGCATCAGGGTTGATATCAAGATGCCATTTGTACTGATCAAAAAAATTAAATATTCTTGCAAAAGCTGTATTAGCAATATTAATAGCGTCATATTGTTGCTCCAGTTCATGGACCTCAAACATACCACCATTTAAGTATGGTATGTTTCCAAGAAGTTGCCTCTTCTCTTCATCCCTCTCAAGTGCCCCCAATCCACTATGAAACAACACTATGAGAAAATCTTTGTAAAATGAGAAAAACCCTTTTTCATCCTCCAATTCAATAAAATGGTTTAATTTATTTTTCAGATAGTTGGTATCATTATCCAAGAATCCTTTTTTCTGAATGAAGTAACAGAACATCAACCGGTTAAGTGTAACGGATGCATACCAGTCCAAATCAGAATCATTTGTTATACCACCGATTGCCTCTTTAAATGAAGTATGTTCTTTTTTAAACGAGTCATAGAATTTTTTTGTGACTGTATCGTAATTAACGCTAAACAATTTTCTAACTTTTGCCTTAACATCAACAAAAGCTACATTATCCATCTCGTCAATATCAAAGAAAAGCCCAGCAGCCCTTTGGTAAAGTGCATCTGCTTCCTTATCTGTTACAAAGTTTGTCTCTGAATATTTTTCCTTTCCCGTTTCCATTTGGACTCTGTAAGCCCAGTATTGAGTCTTTTCTCCGTGAAAAATTACAAGACTCTCAGGGTAGGTTTGTGATATTTTAACACTTATTTTTTTTCTTGTTGGTTCTTTTGGTATTTCAGATTCCTCAAAACCGAGCGTTATTATGTAATAACCTTTTAGAGATGCCACTAACTTATAACGGAATTCCAAACCATCAATAATACAAGAATTTCCCTTTTTTTCATGATCCCATCCAAGTTCATTAAAAAGAGTTGTGAAATCGAATTGTTTTATATATCCGGTAAATTTTTGTTTGCTGATGCTTGCCATTTTTAATTCCCGTTGATTATTCCTAATGAACAGATTAAAGAAGGAGTGGATTCTTCCTCTTCTTCTCTTTCCGGTTTTATAAAAAGTTTGTTGTCTTCATAAAGTTTCATGTAAAGTATCTTTAAGTCCTCATCTGGGATTGCATTTTTTAGCTGCCTGTTAAAGATATCTTTAGCGGAGTCTTTTAGATGGTAATTATGTAATTCTCCGATAGCATCTTTAAGTTGTTCTTCCGGAAACATACCATCCATAGTTTTGGAATAATATTTTTCAAGTCTTGTTAATACTTTGTAGGCAATTGCCCTCTTTGTAAGAAGAGACTTACTCTTCTCTACTGAATTAAGTTCGGCGTTCTTCACCGTTTCTGCAACAATCTCATGGTGATTTGTTAGTTTTTCAAAAGGTTGAGTATCAGCACTACAGGATGCAGCTTTTAATATCCTGAAATGTGAATTGGATATTATTTCTCCTTGACTATTCACCCAGGACAGGATATCGGTTCCACTTGATGTTTTTGCATAAACAATTACTCCTTGGTTATGTGGAGCATCTTCATTCTTTTTTGCAGAATAAACAAGATTTGGCAGAGAAGGGACTATCTTTTTTAAAGATGGATCTGCATCAGTTGCATTTTTCCAAATCTGATAGGCATAGGAGGTTAAATCAATCTCTCCATCACCTTCAGCACCGTCCTCAAGTAGATCTGAACCCTCGGCATAAATTGTTTCAACATTGATGATTTGATCCTCAAAAATTCCTTCGTCACCTCCAAGTACTTCAGAAGATTCCCTTATTCTTACTTTAAGTCTTTCTATAACCCTGATTATCTGTTCCACTTTTGGATCGGGAAGGAATGAATAAACCAAAATTACAGGAGATTTTTGTCCAATTCTGTCAACACGCCCGGCTCTCTGGATTAACCCGATAATTGCCCAGGGAAGATCGTAATTTATGATGATGTGTGAATCCTGAAGGTTCTGCCCTTCACTAAGCACATCCGTTGAAACAAGCACACGGATTTCTTTATCGGGTGTTATATTATTTTTTTGATTACTTTGGGGACTAAACCTGTGAGCAACAGAAGTTGGGTCGTCAGAATTACCCCATACCACCGCGAGATTTGCAACCTCCTTTGATGCCAGATACTGATGGACATATTTGGCAGTGTCCGAATATTCTGTGAAGATTAATAACTTTTTGTCAGGGTGTGTTATTGTAATGAGGTCGTAAAGAGCGGCAAGCTGTTTGTCTTTTGCGGGATCCCATTTAGAGGTTTTTTCAAGGATAAAAAGGAGATTTTCACAATCCTCTATCAGATGATCCATTAATCTTTTAGTAAAATATTCGTGACTTATCCAGTCAAACTTGTTATTCCATTCGGTAGCATACAAAGAATAGACAGCTTCTGCTGACTTAAGCAACTCTTCATGTGTGAACTTCGAAGTTGAATAAGGATTATAAACTTCCTCTGTTTCAAGATCGTCATCAGGTAAATATCCTTCCAAATCGAGGTAATGCGTTGCACCGATCGGCAGGTTCTTCTTTTTATTAAGTGCATAGATAAAAATGTAATTTCTAAGAAGGTGCCGACGCAGAGTTAGGATAAAAGAGTGACCACTTGAATCAAGCCTTTTAAAGAAATTTGAACGACAAATGCCTATCATTCTTGCACCGGCTCGGGTCAAATTTTGAAGTATCTTTTCTTCGTATGATTTTTTCTCAGGTAATTTTTTACTTCGGTAATTAGTTAAACCATACCGAGGCAGATTAAGCTTATCGATTTTATCAAGGACTTCGCCAGTGTATAATTCAGCATATTGATCGCCTGCTGATTCAACCGGGAATTCAATTTTCTTAAGGATTCGAGCCGGGAAATAAGATCTTGACCCGTCAGGATAAATGAGATATTTACGACCATTTTCAGGGTCCTCGATTGCATAATGTTTCATTATGAACCCTCGAGTCCTTCGTACCATGTAAAGTCTCATCAATTCACGCCAGTCGTCAATATCCTCACTCCTCTCAAACGCTGCAATTGAAGTAGGCAAAATATCCGGAAATCTCGTCTTAAAATTTGCGATACCACCAATGGCACTGATGTAATTTTCAGGTGAAATTCCGAGGTCCTCATCATCGCCAATGAATAATCTTAACTGGTTGGCAATATCACCAAACTCTTTATTATAGGGTGTGGCTGAGAGAAGGATCACTTTACTGTTGTGTTTTTCAAGATATTCCTTTATGGCAAAATATGCTCTGCCTGTGTCGTTCCGAAGATTGTGGCTTTCGTCAATAATTACAGTTCGGTAGAACATGGCATTTGGTAGTTCTCTATGCACCATACTTAATGGCACCACTATTGCACCAAGTCCGTATCTGGAACATGTTTCTTTCCACATCCTTTCAAGATTTTTTGGACAAATGATCAAGGTCTCGTGTCTCATTTCATCCTGGAAAACTTTTGCAACTGCTGCTGCAACAAATGTTTTGCCGAGTCCTACAACATCCCCTATGAGTACTCCGCCCCTCGTATTTAATTTAATCGATGCGGTTTGAACAGCTTTTGTTTGGAAATCAAAAAGGAAACTTGAAAATGGTTCAGGCACACGATATTCTAAAATTCCCTTTTGTGCTTCCATGGAGAGATGAAAAGCAATTTTTAAATAAATATGGTAAGGAGAATGTATTTTTTCGGATGCCCAACTATTTTCTATCACATCAATAAGATCAGAGGTGATGTCTAAACAGAATCTGTCATTCCAACGGTCTTCAAACCATTTGTTTAATTTTTGAGCAGCATCATTATCTTGAACATCTATATTTAGTTCACCCTGTCCTCTTAATCCGGAAAAAGTAAGGTTACTGCTACCAAGATAACATGCATATTTGCTTAAATGGTGGTCTTTGTGGGTGATGTAGAGTTTGGCGTGGAGTTGTTCGCGCACTTGTAGTTTAACGACAACTCTGCCTTCTTTGAGTTGTTTGAGTAGTTTTTTTACAGCTCTTTCGCCGGATTCTTCAGGGAGTCCAATTTGCAACTGCTTTTTGAATTTTACTGCTGCTAATTTTTTTAATTCCAGCGCTTTGGTGTTGGTCATAACCTCGGGATCACCGAAGTATTGCCTTCTGAGGTCTTCTTCAGGAAGTCGCTGCATTCCAATTAAAAGTCGGCAATATCTTTTTACCTTCTTATCATCTTCTACAACGAATTCACCTTTAAGTTGGTTAACTTCATCTGCGATTATATCCCAACCACGAAGATTAAAATAACCGGTACAAAAGTCTGCCCGATTCGCTTCTTCAATGGATTTTTCAAGAGATTCGTACAGCTTTAATTCAATATTATCATAAATGTTCGGCATTTTCTCTCCCGGTCCTTGCCCACTTTAAAGATATAAATTTACTTTTGGAAATTACAAATAATCGGCTTAATATCAATGAAATTCAAAAAAATATGGGAACCCAAGAACTTCAGAACCTCAGAACTTCAGAACTTCGGTATTTTAGAGACTTGAGAAACTTGAGCAGTTGAGTATTTATCTACCTCGATCGCACTAAATGACCCTGGTTCTGAAACTCCGAAGCTCCGAGGTTCCGAATCTCCGAAGTTCCGAAGTTCTCCTTTACACTTTTAGAAACTTCACAACTTCGCTTGCTTCCAGCTCATTGGTTCCCAGCATGTCGCCGAGGTTAATTCCTTCTGCAAGGGCGATGATCATCCCGGAGAGGAGCTGGGCATCCTCTTTGGTTTTGCAAAATGGAAGCAGCGCGGTGGTTATGGTGTCTTTGGTCTGCTGAAATATTTTTATGATCTTAAATCCGAGCTTTCGGTTCCCTGTTAATATTTCAAGCCAGATAAAATGAAGAAGTTTGGCATTTTGGGGCTCCGATGTAAGGGCAGTGAGAGTGACACCCACAATGTCACTCCCCTTTTTGGCTTTTAAGTCTCTAAGTCCCAGCACAATCCGCTCAGCAGCCTCTTCAAAATTTTTTCTT
>Ga0209570_1000879_pt1 | contig 22929 bp, 15 predicted proteins | sample EBPBio172007_DNA_FD_185861 | JGI IMG/M metagenome (GOLD analysis project Ga0209570, IMG submission 185861) | Wastewater treatment Type I Accumulibacter community from EBPR Bioreactor in Madison, WI, USA - Reactor 1_9/17/2007_ DNA (SPAdes)... | ecosystem: Engineered > Bioreactor > EBPR >... | reverse complement strand
ACGTAAATTCGTAAAGATCCGTTGGCGCGCGCTACCGAGTTGCTGAAAAAAGTATTCGGACAACAGTAGGGATGGGGCAAATTTGTCCCTTGTATTTTATGAAGTAGCCTACTTAATGCGCTAATACAAGTTCTAAGCTTTTCATTACGACCTCGCCCATGCTTCGACACTGCAAAAAGCTGTTGTTTCGGTAGTGTTGGGCGAGTTCTGTTTTTAGTTGAAGTAGATTATCGGGAAGGCATATTTTATCTTCCATCATCACACTCATTAAATCCTGAATGCGAGAGCGCTCTACCCGTATCCTCCCCGCTATCAGAGAACGCTCTTCTCGTTGGTATTGTAGCACACTTTCATTGGTCAAGCATTTGATCCCCAGTTCGATAATGGCATTGTTTTGCTTGAAATACTGAGGCAAATACACCGCTTTTTTACCTTCATACGACTGCTGATCAAAATCAATGGAGCGAATACGGTAGTAAATTTCCTCGAAGTCGGGGGTGATGTCTACCACAAAATTGCTAGAGTGCATATCGCCCAATAGTCGCACAAAGCACCGTTCGTTGAACTTTACAAATTCTTTACAAAAACGAATGGCGTTGAGATTGGGCTCATTGAGGTAGTTTTTAATGAACATATCCCCAGGTATTCCCGCAATGTGTTCTTCCACCAACGTGTCGCCGCTGGTCATGTAACTTATCCGATTAGGCGAAAGAATATGTTCTAATTCTAGCCCATAAATCCGAGAAGCGTCGGCATTTTTGATGTAAAAATAATCGAAGTTATCGTTGACTTTATTCACAATTCGAACCCTAAAAGGCCGCGAATTGCCGTAAGAACATACATCCACTCGGTCGACGTACAAGTGTTTCATAACCGACAAATCACCGTCGGCACGAAGATCGGCGTAGATGGTTTTGAGCGCGTCATAGATTTCGTCAATCTCGCTGTAAGAGTAAAAAACCGTCTCCCAAAGGGTGTCAGAGCCTTTTTTGTCGTACAACGGGATGGCGTTTTCGTAACGCAACAAATAGCTGTAGTCGATGGGTAAAGAAACTTCTCGGTTGTAATTTTCAAGGTAGCCTCGAAGTTGTTTATTGATTTTGTAAGGCAGTTTTTTGTTGGCAATAAAGGCCATAGCGGTAGAGGAAGAATTAGGTTCGCGACAGCGTATAGGGTCGCTGTGCGTCTAATTTAAGAAAAATAAACAAAAGAATGGTGAACGACCACATCGAAGAACCTCCGTAGCTAAAAAAGGGCAGGGGAATCCCGATGACGACCATTAGCCCAATGGTCATTCCAATGTTTACCAAAAAGTGAAAAAACAAAATACCTGCTACGCAATACCCATACGCTCTGGCAAACCGCGTTCGCTGTCGTTCGGCCAAAAATACCACGCGGCACATCAAGCCCAACAGTAGCATTACCACGGCGGCACTACCAATGAACCCGTGTTCTTCTCCGATGGTACAAAAGATAAAATCCGAATGCTGTTCAGGTACAAAGTTGAACTTCGTTTGAGTGCCATCCAAAAAGCCTTTTCCCCAAAGCCGTCCTGAACCAATCGCAATTTTTGACTGTGTCACGTTCCAACCAATCCCTGTCGGGTCGAGTTTGGGATCAACCAATACTTTGATACGATTTCGATGGTGAGGTTGAAGCACATTGTTCACTAAAAACTCCACGCTGGTGGTAAAAAACATCATTAGGCCAAAGACAACCACGAGATTGATGGCTGTTTTTTTGTTGCGGTCGTAACGAGGAATAACGAAATAGTAGACCAATAAACCCACGACAGCAAGCCCAATGGAAATATACAGTGGCGAAAAAAACAGCGATAAAATGAACAAAACAATGGAAAGAAGGACAATAGTGGGATAGATTCCAGGCAGTCCTTCGCGGTATAGAACGATAAGAAACGACACAAACACAAGGGCACAACCCACCTCGCGCGAGGCAACAATCAAGAGCATTGGCAAAAGAATGATGCCTGCGGTCCAAGCGATGTCTTTCCAGCGAGAGAGGTTAATGTTGGGTTGGGTGATGAATTGGGATAGCAGAAGTGCCGTCCCTGTTTTGGCAAATTCGGCGGGTTGTAAGGAAAATGAACCAAATTTAATCCATGATTTTGACCCCTTGATGTCGGTAGCTACGACCAAAACCACGAGCAAAAGCACAATACACGCGCCGTAAATGAACGGGGCAAAAACCTCCCAAAACTTATGGTCAATCACCAAAATAGCGATGATAATAAGAACCGACGTGCCAATAAACATAAACTGACGGCCAGCACTGTTGGAGAGGTCAAAAAGTTTGGTTTGTTCTTCGGGGTCAAACACCGAAGCATAGACATTAAACAAACCCATGGTAACACAAGCTGCGTAAATAAGTACCGACAGCCAATCTAAATTTTGGATAATATTTTGTTCGTTACGAGCCATGTCGTTTCAAATAATCAAAGATAGGGAGCAAACTAGAGGAACAACAAAAATTGAATTAAGGAGCTGGAAGGGGCGTAGTTTTACGGTCAGCTTGGTTCACAATCGTGGCTTCGGGCTTTTTGGGCGTAGGCGCAGGAGGGTCACTCTTGGGCTTAGGGAATTGTGATTTTGGCAGAATTACGTTTTGTAAGAAATTCTTGTTTTTCCATTCTGCTTCGTAAGCTTTGCGATCTACGTGCCCTTTGAGGTAACGTTCAATGACCAATGAGGCCACAGGAGCAGCTGCAAACCCACCAAAGCCTGCATTTTCGACAAAAACAGCAATGGCAATTTGCGGATTATCTTTGGGCGCAAACGCAATGAAAATAGAGTGGTCTTTGCCCTTTTTGTTTTGTGATGTACCTGTTTTTCCACACATTTGGATGCCAGGAATGGCCGCTCCCCGTGCTACAGTTCCCCGAACTACGGCCATTTCCATTCCGTTGACGACGGGTTCAAAGTAATACCGAGCAACGCCCGTCTCGTGTTTTTCGTTGTATTCTGGCAGTGGATTATTGTTTTTGCCAACCCCTTTTACCAAGTGAGGAACTTTGTACCAACCACGGTTGGCGATGATGGCCGCCAAGTTGGCCAATTTGAGCGGAGTAATCAATAACTCTCCTTCTCCAATACTCAACGAGTAAATTTGACCAAACCGCCACTGATTTTTGCCAATACGCTTGTCATAATACTCAACCCCAGGAAGAACCCCTTTGGCTTCGCTTGGTAAATCGACTCCAAGTTTTTGTCCAAATCCAAACTTTTCAGTGTATTCGTGCCATTTTTTTAGGCCAATTGAAGAGGCTTTGAACGTGTTTTTCTCAGCGTTGGCATAGATCATACGACGGAATACATGGTAAAAATAAGGGTTACACGACCATTGAATGGCACTATGCACCCCCGATAGTCCACCGTGGCCGTGGCATTTCATGGGTGCCCCTGCGTGGCTAAACACACTACCTGGGCCAATCACCCCTTCCTGCATAGCGACCAACGCCTGCACTGTTTTGAAGGTCGAACCTGGGCGGTAACTTCCCATTACGGCACGGTTGTAAAGCGGGCGGTAGGGGTTGCGTTGAAGCTGAACGTAGTTTTTGGAAAATTCGCGGGTGGCAAACAACGCAGGGTCGTAACTTGGAGCGGAAGTAATGGCGAGTACTTCGCCCGACGAGGGCTGAATGGCCACAACCGCTCCCGCTTTGTGAGCCATTAAACTATCAACGTACTGTTGGAGTTCTAAATCTATGCTCGTATACAGGTTTTGCCCCGCCATAGCGACGGTGTCCATCTCCCCGTTTTTCCAAGGCCCTTTGTCGACTCCGCTAACGTCTTGCATGATGTAACGAACTCCTCTACGACCCCGAAGCTGTTCTTCGTAGTATTTCTCCAAACCACTTTGCCCTACTAAGTCGCCTTGACGGTAATAGGGGAGTTCTTGGGTATCCAGTTGTTTTTTAGAGATTTCGCTCACGTACCCAAGCGCATGGGCTAGGGTAGGAGCCGAATAGGTTCGAATGGAGCTTTTTTGGTAGTCAAAACCTGAGTAATCAACCAAGGCATCTTGAATACGCGCAAACTCTTGTTTGGAAAGCTGTCGCAGAAACAACGAGGGCTTACGGTACGAGAAAGCCTTTGCCGCTTGCATTAGGCTATCAAACTTTGGACGAGAGATGTTGAACAAATTACAAAGTGCCAACGTATCCGCAACTTTAAGCTTGCTTGGGGTGACGTATAAATCGTAAACTAGGGTATTGTAAACGATGAGTTTCCCGTTTCGGTCGTACACTTGTCCCCGCATCGGCACGTCGGGAATGGCACGAATCGAGTTACTGGCCGTCTCGTAGGTATTGTCAAGAACTTGGAGGTATAAAAGTCGAATAAGAAAAAGTATCCCTACTGCCACAAACAACCCATAAACATAAAATTTTCTACTTTCAGACATTTAACTAATGGTTTTAACGTATTATCTCCGCCTTTACTCCTTGTATAGTAGACAAGTAAATCCTTTACAAAGTTCGTAGGTTTTAAGCGATTTACAAGAAATTTTGAGAAGATATTCCATAAAAAAAGAAGGCTCAGCGCCTTCTTTTTTGGGAGTAAATCTAAGAAGTAACGGTTTACCAACCTGCACCTTTTGCTTTGGTTTTGATTCGGCAAAGGTACATGTCAGCGGTGATGTAGAGGGTAGAGCCATCGTCGCCCCAGCCACAGTTGGCGGTCGCTTCGCCCGTGTCGATTCGGCCTAAAAGTTGCCCCGTTGAGGTCAAAATGAGCACTCCGCCTGGCCCTGTACACCAAATATTTCCTTGTTGGTCGGTTTTTAACCCATCGGGCAAGCCAGGAAGCCCTTGTTTCACCATTGGAGTAGCGTCAAAAAGTACCTTGCCTTGTCCGAGCGAGCCATCTGCTTGCACGGGAAAAGCCATCAGGATCGCTTTTTCGGGGTCGGATTGAGCTACATAAAGCGTTTTTTCGTCGGGAGAAAAAGCGAGGCCGTTGGGGCGAGTCATCTCTTTGGTCAGTAAAGTGACGTTGCCATCGGTGCCAATGCGATAGACCCCAAACCAGTCGATTTCACGCGTAGGGTCGTTGTGTTTGAGCGGCATCCCGTACGGAGGGTCGGTAAAATAATAGGCGCCACTCGAATGTTGCACCACGTCATTGGGGCTGTTGAAACGTTTTCCCTGAAAATGATCGGCAAGGGTACGTTTCCCTGCGTTCGCAAGTGGCATCGCCGAAATTCGACGGTCGCCGTGTTCCGCCGATATCAATCGTCCTTTATTGTCAATGGTCAAGCCGTTGCTGCCAGGTTCGTCACTGTACGTACCTGTCCCCGTAAAACCCGAAGGTTTCAAAAAGGTCGTCAATCCGTCTTTGGCGCTCCATTTAAAAATGGTGTTGGCGGGCACGTCCGAAAACAACAAACCGTTTTGCTCTTTGAGCCAAACGGGCCCTTCTGCCCAGATGAAGCCCGAGGCAAGTACTTCGATTTTGGCATCAGGGGCGATCAACGCATCGAGCCGTGGGTCGTTGCGGACGATTTTGCCAAGGGTAGGGTAGCTCGACTGCGCTAGAAGTTGGGGGCTGGCAAAAAGCAAGGCCGCCACCGCCCATCGTTGAAAAAAAGTCATGGTTGATAGGTTTAATGTCTCAATGTCCAGAAAAGCAAAAAACCGATGGGATTTAATGTCGAAACATGATAGCGAGTGATAGCCAAGGTTCTACCTCGTGTTGACTATGTTTAGGCTTTTAGCCAAAGTTGCGGAAAAAATGCTGGAAGCCTTGTAATAGTTGTCACGAGCGGGGACGCTTGTGACATCGGGATAGGAAAGTTTATTCACTAACCTCAGAAAATGGCTTGAAATACCCATAAAAGCAAAAAGCAGGTTTTTAACCTGCTTTGAAAGTAGTAGCCCTCTCAATGATAACTCCATAATAAACTAAAAAGGTTTGTTGAACACTCTCCGCTACCGAAGCTTTCGTTCAACACTGGTTTCATGGCTTGGCCTAAGGCTACCACGATTATATTAGTTATTAGGCGCAGTTTTTATTTGCTTCGTAATAACTCTTTAACTTCGGTAGGAATTGTTGGGCTATCTAATAAGCCATTGATAATCTGTTCGTAATGTGTTTCAGAGATTTCTCCTTTGTACTCTAGCAAATTGTTTTCGTACATTGTTTTGAAGTCGTCTATTGAATACTCAAAAAAACTGTTACAATCCACAAAAGTGTCTTTGGTTAGGCCGTTGGTATTGTCAGGTTTTACCCAAATCAACGTACTATGCAAGCCCAATTTTTCAATACGTTTTTTGCGTTTGTCTTCTCTGTCTGAGGTACAACAAACTAATATCACTGTGTCGTTACTACCTTTCAACACTGCAATGAAGTAATGAGGAACAGAAGTATTGAGTTTGGTACTTGAAAAATAATAAACTTTTTTTTCATCAATACCTTGTAGAAAAAACGCTACGGGTAATTTCATATCAAGTTACTAATGATTTGATTCTCTAAAAATACTTCTTTGTTAAGTTCTAAAAGTTCTTCGTCTTGCTTGAATAAAGAATGTGTGTTTTCATCATCTCCAAAAAAGTCTTGATAATTCATTTCAAAACGTGAAGAATGTCCCATTTGTAAACTTTTTTCAAATTTTTTCCATTCAGGATATTCGTGTGAGAGTTCTGATAAAGTAAACTCATCCAAATTGCCGAAATTCTCATAAATAAGTCCCATCACTTCCAAATCACTTTCAGAAAAAACATTTTTTTGTGTTTCTGCTTTGGATTTTATCTTGTAACGTCCTACATTTTCGAGCATTTGTTCTCTCAACTCTTTTTCGGTATCAGCCAAATAGTCTGAATTATCAGCCAAATCTTTGGTGCTTGACGGAATGGGTCCCTTTGGAAGGGCAAAATATATATCGTTTAAGATGGGTCTGCCATATTTACGTAGATGCAACCTATCGGAAAGCCAAATTAATTTAAAGGCTTTCATCTTGTTAATCACGCCATCTTCTTTTTGAGCAAAGTAGGCAAGTGTTTGAACTGCTTTTTTATGATTAAATCCTACCATGGTATTTTTTTGTAAAGATACAAAAAGTTAGGCACTCAAAAAGTGCCTAACCGAAAAAATTATCCCCAATAACCATTTCGTCTTGCGTTGTCAATGCAATCAGATTTGTTTACATAACCTTGTGAAGAAGAGCCTACTATGCGTCCATTAGTGGCTATCCTTCGCCAACGCCACAAATTTTGTGGGTCTTGATAAAACTCCCATTTGTCGTTCATAAAACTAACAATTTAAAGTGAAACATAATTTTTAAATCTAAATAGTTAGGCTGTCAATTTTGGTATTTTGCCTTTCCCGTTGGCTTTTTAAAATTGTATCTAACTCATAAATAGAATTAAATTTAGCGTGTTCAAATACTTATAACTGTTTGTTGTCGGCTTTTATGGCGTCTATTTCCGATTTGCACGTGATAGCTACGCTTCTCAAACAAGCTTCCACCTACAGTTACGGTTCATTAGGGGCTTCGTTCATTGAGCGTTTACAAATTAAAAGACATAAATTCAAACCTCCAACTGTCTTAACGAATTTTTTTTTCGTTAAGACAGACCACCTAAGAGTGGTTATAAAGGGCTAGGAGTTGGGGTACAAAAAAACAAAAAATAGCACGAGCGTTTTGCCCGTGCTATCGTGTGGTTTTGGTACGCTATAAAATGTTACTGTTTGCTTATTGGCTCACGATAGCGCGAGCGGGGCAGCTAGTCGCCCACCCGAATTAAGTTCAATTCCGAAGGCTTTTGGGATTTTATTGCTTGGCTTTCAGCCACGACGAAACCTTAGTTGTTGTATACTCTGCTATTTTCGGTTAACCCAATTTTCTATTTTTATTCCGTTCAATCGCTCAAAATCTTTTAAGTTATCTGTCACCAAAGTAAGTTTGTTTTCAATTGCTGTAACACCAATCAAAACGTCAAACTCATCGTGCATTGGTTTGCCTATTTTTCTAAGCCTAACCTTTTCTTTCGCGTATCGCTTAATTGAACCGTAAATTGGAACAATCGAAAGCCCACTAACAAAAGCGTCAACTGCTTTATGAGACTTTGTCGGATTATCGCTATTTTCTGCTCCATATCGAAGTTCTACAACAGTAATTTCCGAAATGAAGCAATTTTCGCGTCCTTTTTGTCGAATATGGTCATCCAAATTAAGTTTTCCTCGTAAAAAGAAAACACAAATACTGGTGTCAAGTAAATACTGCATTAGAATTTAATCTCCTTGCTTCTAAACGTTCTACTTGATTTAATGTCCTCAATAATTTCTTCGACGGTTTTTTCAGAAGAAAAAGCTCCAAAAGATTTGAAAAATTTGTCGTCTTTTGTTTTCTCTTTGGTTTTTAAAGACTTTGAAAGACTTTCAATTAACTCAATTTTAGTCAAAGAACTAAGACCTTCAAATAAACCTGAATAAGTTTCAACAATATGTCTGTCTGTATAACTCATTTTATTTTTATCATAAAGTTACAAAATTTTCTGTTTCGCTCAACGTGTTTCACAGCATAGCATATAACAAGTGGAATAGCTACGTTTCTCAAACAAACTTCCACCCACAGCCATAGGATGCCGCCCATTTTGCCTTCATTAGGACTTTCGTTTAGCGAGTATTCACAAATTAAAAGACATAAATTCAAACCCCCAACTTTCCTAACGAATTTTTTTCGGTAAAATTAGCCAACTGAAAATGGGTAGAAAAGGGAGGGGGAGGAGCTCAAAAAAACAAAATAGCACGAGCGTTTTGCCCGTGCTATCGTGTGGTTTTGGTACGTTATAAAATGTTACTGTTTTGTCAACGACGCCTTGATTTGGGTATAATACAGGGTCGTAAGTCCCTCAAAACCAGAGTCGGTGCCTACTAGTAGCCAAAGTTCGCCTTTGTCGTTGGTTTTGGCCGTAAAAGCCGTTTGGCTATTGGTACGTTTGATGAGTTGGTACTTGGTGTCATCACTTCCTTCGATGCCAATCGTGCCGAGTAATACGGCCTCTTTTCCGCCTTCACTCTGCGCGCCTTTGTCCCAATTGAGCTTCCACTGTCCCGTATTATCTTTTGAGCGTTGGGGTTCGGTGCCCGATGCGCCCGCCTTTAAATAGACCGCACCCCCTGGTGACCCACCAATCCCGACGCTGTTTTGCGGGTATTTTGACGCCAGTTCCACCTCAAAATTGATTTTGTACGTTTGGTTGGGGGTGAGACCCGTGTATTTGCGGGTCAAATACATAAAAGCATCGTCGCTGCGGTTGTGACTCTGTATCATATACGCCTTCTTGGTGGTGTCGGTTGGCAAGGCGGCGATTTTCGAACTAAATTCCATAATTCCCTCTTGCTGCTCGTTGTAATCAACCAAGCCCGTCGTCCAACTATCCGCCCCTTTGTTGAACTCTGTCGTAAACGTTGGGTTGGGACTCGGGGTTTCTGTTTCGGTATTACAGCTGCTCAATCCAAAGGTGAGAATTGCTCCAAAGGCCCAAATAGCGTGTTTTACGGTGGATGTTGCGTAGTTCATCCCTCTTTGGCTCGACGACGTAGCCAATCCTGTCACTGACATTACTTTCATTGCTGTTTGTGTGGTTTAAAAATTAATAATGGTGAATCCAAGGCCTCGGAAATCATTGAAAAGACGAAAGCGGCGGGTAGAAGGTTGGAAGGAGGGTAAGAAACACTGAAAAGTGGCGGTGGGCAGAGGCAAATAACGACTTGAGTCTCAACGGATAAAAACGGTTTTAAAAAAAATAAAAAAATGTACAACCTCTGCTCGGGTCCAAATCGGGCATAACGAGCCGATAGGAGGCTATTTTGTTCTTATTTAGATTTTTTTTAAATATATTTGTGCCCAAAATAGAACATAACCCACTCGTTTTTTGTTGGAAAATCAGAATTAACGCATAAAATACGCGATGAGCAAAGAAGTAGAATTGTTAGAAGAAATAACCAATTCGGAGTACAAATATGGTTTCGTAACGGACATTGAAGCCGAAGAAGCGGCGCCAGGTTTGTCGGAAGACACAGTTCGTTGGATTTCAGCAAAAAAAGAAGAACCCGAATGGATGACTGAATGGCGTTTGAAGGCTTTCCGCTTGTGGCAAACCATGGTGGAGCCCAAATGGCCTAACGTTAGCTATCCTCCCATCGATTACCAAGTCATTAAATACTATTCGGCACCCAAACAAAAGAAAACGGTAGGGTCTCTCGACGAAATTGACCCCGAATTGCGCCGTACGTTTGAGCGTTTGGGTATTTCTCTCAATGAGCAAAAACGCTTGTCGGGAGTGGCGGTTGATGCGGTCATTGACTCTATTTCAGTAACCACTACCTTTAAAGATGAGCTTAAAAAACAAGGAATTATTTTTTGCTCTATCAGTGAAGCCATCAAAGATCATCCAGAGCTAGTTCGTAAATACCTAGGCTCGGTGGTTCCTGCCAAAGACAACTTTTTCTCGGCACTCAATGCGGCGGTATTTTCGGATGGGTCGTTTTGTTATATCCCGAAAGGCGTGCGTTGCCCGATGGAGCTTTCTACGTATTTCCGTATCAATGCCGCGGGAACGGGGCAGTTTGAGCGTACGCTCATCATCGCCGATGAAGGATCGTATGTGAGCTATTTGGAAGGATGTACCGCTCCAATGCGCGACGAAAATCAATTGCACGCGGCTGTGGTAGAAATCGTAGCACACGAAAAAGCAGAAGTAAAATACAGTACCGTACAAAACTGGTACCCAGGAGATAAAGACGGAAAAGGCGGAATTTACAACTTCGTAACCAAGCGTGGTATCTGCGATGGCCCTAACTCAAAAATCTCGTGGACGCAAGTGGAAACAGGGTCGGCCATTACGTGGAAGTACCCATCGGTTATCTTGAAAGGAGATAATTCGATTGGGGAGTTTTATTCGGTTGCCGTTACCAACAATATGCAGCAAGCCGATACGGGTACGAAGATGGTACACATTGGAAAAAATACCAAAAGCCGTATTGTATCAAAAGGTATATCAGCAGGAAAGAGCCAAAACTCGTACCGTGGACTGGTGGAAGTATTTAAACGAGCCGAAAATGCCCGTAACTTTTCACAATGCGACTCGTTGTTGCTTGGAGATACGTGTGGAGCGCATACATTCCCTTACATTGAAGTTAAAAACTCAAGTGCGACGGTAGAACACGAAGCGACTACGTCGAAAATCGGAGAAGATCAGTTGTTTTATTGTAACCAACGGGGTATTCCAACCGAACAAGCGGTGGCCTTGATTGTCAATGGCTACGTGAAAGAGGTATTGAACCAGCTTCCGATGGAGTTTGCCGTAGAAGCTCAAAAATTGCTTGAAATCAGTTTGGAAGGCTCAGTTGGATAAACTGACCGCCTAATAACAGTAACCAATTACGACGGTATGGCTTTTAGAAAAAGTCATACCGTTTTTTATTTGCACAACGATGAAAAAAAATCTGCATCCCGTAGAGCTAACCCCCGAAAAACTAACGGGGCTAAAGGTTGAATCTCCCAAGGACGTTGCCGTGGGATTGCCAGCAGTGGTAAGTGCCATGAAACACGTCTTTGGCGCGATGGAAGTGAACCGTGGGGTTAAAGCCCTTTTAAATCTAAACCAAAAGGATGGGTTTGATTGCCCAAGTTGTGCTTGGCCCGACCCCGACGACGAGCGCTCGCGGATAGCAGAGTACTGTGAAAACGGGGCGAAAGCCATTGCAGAAGAAGCAACCACCAAACGACTGACGGCTGATTTTTTTGCCAAACATTCCATCGAGGAGTTGGGCGCTTGGTCTGATTATGAACTGAGCCAGCAAGGGCGTTTGGCGGAGCCTATGTACAAACCCAAAGGGGCTACCCATTACCAACCCATTTCATGGGACGCACTTTTTCAAAAAATCGGTTCATCGTTAAAAGGCCTAGCATCGCCCGACGATGCTGTATTTTATACCTCGGGGCGGACGAGCAATGAGGCGGCGTTTTTGTACCAACTCTTTGGGCGAGAATTTGGCACCAACAATTTTCCCGATTGCTCCAACATGTGCCATGAATCGAGCGGAGTAGCGTTGAACGAAACGCTGGGCATTGGCAAAGGTTCGGTCAAATTAGATGATTTTTATAAGGCAGATTTAATCATTATTGCGGGGCAAAACCCTGGGACAAATCACCCACGGATGCTTTCGGCGCTGGAAAAAGCCAAGAAAAATGGGGCGAAGATTCTGGCGATTAATCCGTTGAGAGAGACGGGCTTAGTGGCCTTTAGTAATCCCCAAACGGTAGGTGGTTTGCTGGGGGCTAAAACGGCATTGGCCGACCAGTACCTGCAAGTTCGTATCAACGGAGATGTGCCGTTGTTTAAGGCTTTTTTGAAGTACCTGTACGAAGCCGAACAAAAAGAGGGTGGGGTAGTAGACTGGACTTTTGTTCAGGAAAAAACGCAAGGGTTTGAGGCGTTAGTAACGGATATTCAGACCTACGATTTTGCCCAGTTGGTAGCGGATAGTGGGCTGGTGGAACAAGAAGTACTGGCCGCGGCTGAGTTAATAAAATCATCCCAAAACATCATTGCTTGTTGGGCCATGGGATTGACTCAGCACAAAAATGCGGTAGATACCATTCGCGAACTCGTAAATATACTTTTAATCAAAGGTTCAATCGGAAAACCTGGGGCAGGTACCTGTCCCGTGCGCGGGCATAGCAACGTTCAGGGGGACCGAACGATGGGGATTTGGGAAGCGCCTCCTGCTGCTTTTTTGGATAAATTAGAAGAACAATTCGGGTTTGTTCCCCCGCGAAAACACGGTTATAATACCGTAGAAGCCATCAACGCTATGCACGAGGGAAAGGTGAACGTGTTTTTTGCCATGGGAGGCAACTTTTTGTCGGCTACGCCAGATACGGCTTTTACGGCAGAAGCATTGCGAAAGTGTAACGTCACGGCTCACGTTTCCACCAAGCTTAACCGAAGTCATTTGGTGACGGGTGAAGAAGCGTTTATTTTACCTTGTTTAGGAAGAACGGATTTGGATGTACAACAAGGTGAACCCCAGTTTGTGAGTGTGGAAAATTCCATGGGCGTAGTGCATAAATCGCAAGGAAAGCTGACGCCTGTCTCGGAGCATTTGCTGAGCGAGCCTGACCTTGTTCGTCGATTAGCCAACGCAACTTTTGGTACTTCTTCAAAAATCAATTGGGATGAATTTTTGCAGCATTACGATCACATTCGCTCTGCGATTGAGCGCACAATTCCAGGTTTTGAAGATTATAATCAGCGAGTACGGCAGCTTGGCGGGTTTTACTTACCTAATGGTCCACGGCACGGTGAGTTTAAAACATTAACAAAAAAGGCGGTTTTTTCTATAAACAGGTATAATACGATTGAATTAAGGGATAATGAGTACCTGATGATGACGATTCGGAGCCATGACCAATTTAATACAACCGTCTATGGATTGGATGATCGGTACCGAGGTATTTTTAATGAAAGGCGAGTGATTTTAATGAACGAAAATGATATTCAAAAGGCAGGATTAACCGCAGGAAGTATCGTCGATTTGTTTAATTACCACGGAGGAATTACGCGAACCGCTCCCAATTTTATTGTGGTACCCTACTCACTACCTGACCGTTGTGTGGCTACTTATTTCCCCGAAGCCAATACACTCGTTCCTATCGGAAGTTATGCTGACCGAAGTATGACACCTACCTCAAAAGCCGTAGTAATCGAACTCACTGCGAAAAAAAACGGGTAGGGGCGTCTGCTGTCAAAAACCATGCCAGCCAATAATCGGGAGTGCCAAAAGTACTTTAAGTATTTGTATACCATTAATAAATACTATTAAAAATAAGTGATTTTTACTAAAAAAGCGTTTATGGAGCTAAAATTGGCCTTTTTTGCATGGTTTTTGATGCATTTTATGCAGATTACCCCTATATCAAAAACATGTCCCAAATGATTAATCGTGTAGCAAGAATTTTGTGTGTACTGGCTTGGGTAGCTTGTCTAAAAATTAGTGCCAAAAATCCGACTAACCCACTCTCTCCTCCTCAAAAGCAGTACTATGTAGCCGATGACAATCAACGCTATTTGTGCGTTGCGTTGTTAAACACTACCGAAGGAAATGAACAAGGTCTTAATGTCATTCGTGAAGCGGCCAAACAAGGTTGTAACGCGGCCATGATTACCGTTCGATGGGACGTTGTTTATCCTCAAGCAACTAGCTCGGCCAATTGGGTTCAGTTTGACAATCAGGTAAAGCTTTGTAAAGAACTAGGATTAAAAATCTTTTTTCGAATTCACTTAGGCCGCTGTTGTGGGCGAAATGAGGGTTTTTGGACAGAAAATGAAGCCTCTCGTGACCAACAAGGCCGCCCATTGAAAGAGATTTTTAGTATGGCACACCAGCCTTCGGTCAACAAAGCACTCAGTTTTGTCAAAGAAGTTTGCGAGCACTATATCGCTTATCAAAACGAAGGTCGCGTTTTGTGCGTCGCGGCAACAACTACTAGCACCCAAGAAGCGGGGTATCATTATGAAGGCTATATCCCTAATTCTGAAAATATCGGAAACGGAGCTCCTTACCTTTCAATGTATGATTATACGCCCACGGCAGTCACTGGATACCAAAATTGGTTGGTGACGAAATACGGCTCACTCAAAGGAATAAACGATGAGTGGAAGTCGGATTACAGCGCAGTGAGTGATATTCAACCTGTTAATTCAGATTACAATCACCCTGACAACAAACGCTGGTCAGATTGGTATATTTATCGTCACACGATTTTGAAAAACTTCCTTGATGGAGTGAGTAGTACTGTCAAAGGAGTTAACACCAATTTCAAAGTAATTAATGATTTTGGTTCGGTCCACGATGGGTTGAGCTTCCGTCGCGGAACGTTTGCTTTCAAAGACTTAGCTAAAAATGTAGATGGGACAAAAATAAATGATTCCCAGTATTATAACCATTTCTTTAGCGCCGATGTTTTGCGGGGGAGTATGGGCGATAAATGGATCATGAATGAAGCCTTTCGTGAGCAAGATTTGTCGCAATACGGCATGGAATTGATGTTGAATCAGCATTTTGAGCGCGGATGTAAGTTAGTTAACGTCGTTATCAATAATACGACTGATTTAGCGTGGTTTACTCCATCCATCAAAAATGTAGCGGCTAAATGGTTGTCAAAACCAATGACGCCGATTGTCAATAAGCAAAAAATGGTAGTGAAGCTTTCTGAATTAGTCAAAACAGGAAGTTATGGGATACCAGGCTATAACGCACGTTGGGACGAAAAGAATCTGTTGGGACCTGTTGAAATCCAATTGGTAGAAGATTTGTTGGGAGAGCCAGAAGTGAACCTGCCTCCGGTTGTTAAAAACGCCTTATCGGATTATTCCATTACGGCGGGTTTTGATGCCACCTACACGATTCCCGATGGCTCTTTCTCTGATCCAGACGGCAGTATAGAGTCGTATTCGGTCAGTGGGTTGCCTTCTGGTTTTTATTTAGACAAAAACATCATTCGTGGAAATTCATCGGTGGTTGGTACATACAAAGTCACAGTTACTGCCAATGACCTGTACGATGCCACTGTGAGTACCACCTTTACATTGAAGGTAGTAGCCCAAAAGCCATCAACGGTGGCTTTGTATAAAGCGGGAAATTATCTGACGCGTACACTTTTACGTACCATTAAGGACAAAGACACGCTTAATATTAATGATTATAATTTCCTTACCAATTTCATTGCTACTCCCGATGCTTCAGTAAAATCGGTGGTAATGCGCTTGACAGGACCTGTCGTACAAACTCGCACCGAAACAGATGCACCATTTGCTCTTTTTGGTGATGATGCAGGGACAACACTTAAATTGGGTAGTTATCAAATTGTTTTGGAAGCCTACAATTCGTTGTCGATTATCCCTGTAAATGGGGTAGCAAGAACAGTTATCAACTTTGTGGTAGCCAATCAGCGAGTGAACCAAGCACCTGTGGTAGTGACCAAAATTACAGATCAACAAGCGACGATTAATCGTAGTTACGTACTTATTATCCCAACCACAAACTTTCAAGACAAAGATGGACAGATTTCCAGGGTTGTTGTTTCGGGCTTACCCACAGGATTGACGGCAAACAATGGTTTCATAAGTGGTATTCCAACGGTAGCGGGAGATTTTACAGTGACCGTCGAAGCCTACGACAACGAATACGCATCGGTGAAGACGCAGTTTGCCTTAAAGGTATCCGCCGTTAACCAAACACCTATTGTGGTTACGACAATTCCTAATCAGACTACTGTTGTACAGCAAGATTATTCTTATGAACTTCCCCCAAGTATTTTCCGTGACAACGACGGGTACATCGTACGGGTATTGGTCCAAAACTTACCACAAGGTATTACGTATTCGAGTAGCAAGCTGGTAGGGAAAGCAGCAGTTGCTGGAGAGTATAAAGTCACTGTCAAGGCCATTGATAACGAAAATGCGTCGGTTGAAACGTCCTTTCAGCTGACGGTAAAGAGTGTTGCCGCCAACTTACCTCCTGTTGCCACCACGACGCTCCCGACACAGCGTGGAATGGTAGGGGCTGGGTTTACTTATTCATTGCCTCAAAATTTGTTCCGTGATCCCGAAGGAGGAGCGGTTAGACTGGAAGTTACCAACTTACCTGCTGGTCTAACGTTTGCCAATGGAGTGATTGTCGGTACTCCAAACGTAGCAGGGGAGTCCAAAATTGTTATTCGAGGGTACGATGCCATTGGTGCGTACGGAGAAACAACGCTGACTGTCTGGATTACTCTTGCCAATGGCAATGTGCCTCCTGTCGTCGCTACCCAAATCCCTGATCAAGATGCGGTAGTAGGTGAGCCATTTTCCTTAACGATTGATTTGGGCGGTTTTCGCGACCCTGATGGAATTTTGTTTGGGTTGCTCGTTCGGAACTTGCCTGCGGGATTAGCCTACCAAAATGGAAAAATCGTAGGAACGCCAACGACGGTGGGAAGTTATACCGTGACAGTGCGAGCAGTGGATAACCAAGGAGCTACGGTAGACGAATTCTTTGTGATTCGTGTCACTGACGGGCCGACAAATTTGGCAAGCCTCGTCGTGAGTCTTTATAAGGCAGGGGGCTCTTCTTCTAGAAGATTTATCCGAACAATACGGGATGGGGATAGAATTACGCTTGCCTCGGTTCAATCGATAGCGACGTTTGTAAATCTATTTGTTGAAGCAAATCAAGCGGTTGATCGTGTTGAATTTACAATGACAGGTACAAAAACTCAAACTTTTTCCGACACAGCAGCTCCCTATGGGGTATTTGACGATAACGGTGGTTTTAGCGCAGAACTGGGAACCTATACACTGATTGCTAAGGCGATTAAATCGAATAAAGTCATTGGTCAAACGACAGTTACGTTCTCGTTAATTGCTGGTAATGCAAGGATGGGAGAGCTCGAAGAAGAGCCCGTAGACGTTTGGACGACTTATCCGAATCCATTTGTGACCACGCTAAAACTGAGAGTGCCTGAAGACTACCAACCACATTTAACCACGTTTTCAATTCTATCCATGACGGGTTTTACTATGCCAGTCGAACAAGTAAAATGGAATGGCAATGAAGCAGAATTGAGCCTTGAACCCTTGCAGTTACCCAAGGGAATGTACTTATTACAAACGTCGCATACCGATTTACCAAATAAAGTAGTAAAGGTAATAAAGCAAGAATAAGTGCCACTTACCCTACAATGAAATTCCCCGCTCAAAAACGATTAAAAATCGAATTTGGCGGGGAAGATTGTTTTTAGAAGCTTCTAAGCCGAAACTTATACGGTAATAGTCTTGCCAGGGACAGCTACTGGATAGAAACCATCAGACCCAGGTAAAATCTTTGGCATAGCATCCCACGCCAAAGTATCAGGGAATAAGCTAATGTTTGAATTAAGAGCTTCTTCCCATTTCACAAGTTTACCCGAATACGTAGCCATGCGGCCCATGATGGAGGTAAGCGTACTTTTGGCACCATTTTCGGCATCGGCAAATTTGTATTCACCTTTGGCAATCGCCTCAAAAAGTTCATCGTGCTCTACTTGGTAAGGGTTACGGTCGCCCTTGCCTTCGTGGGCATAAATTACCTTGCCCCCTTTATATGATTTAAGGACGGTATTGTTGCCATTGAAGCTATCAATGCGCCCCGTTGTTCCTAAAAACTGTTCGTCCACTTTGCTGTACGTTCCTTCATAATGGCGGCATTGGCTATTGATAAGCGTACCATCGGCATAGGTAAAATCAACGATATGGTGGTCGAAAATTTCTCCAAATTCTTTGCCCGTACGCACTTGACGTCCACCCGTTCCTTGGGCTGAAACTGGATAACCTTGTTTTGCCCAGTTGGCTACGTCGATGTTGTGTACGTGTTGTTCGGTGATGTGGTCGCCGCAAAGCCAGTTGAAGTAATACCAGTTACGCATTTGGTATTCCATTTCAGTTTGCCCAGGTTTACGTGGATTATTCCAAACCCCACCCGATACCCAATACACACTACCACCTACGATGTCACCAATTTTGCCATCATGGATACGGTTCATCGCTTCACGGTAGTTGCGTTGATAATGGCGTTGAAGCCCTACAACGACGTTCAATTTCTTACGTTTTGCTTCTTCCGCCGCCGCCAATACGCGACGAATCCCAGGAGCGTCTGTTGCTACTGGTTTTTCCATAAAGATGTGCTTGTTTTGGCGTACGGCTTCTTCAAAATGAGAAGGACGGAAGCCTGGAGGCGTGGCCAAAATTACGACATCTGCCAGGGCAATCGCTTGTTTGTAGGCATCAAGTCCCACGAACATACGCTCTTTTGGAACGTCAATTTTGGATTTAACATCAATTTCAGCACCCGCGTCGTTTTTATATTTACGCTTTGTTAGGGCATTGTAGGCATCGCTCAAGCGATCTTGGAACGCATCAGCCATGGCTACGAGCTTAACATTTTGTTTGGTACTTAGGGCTTGCGCTGCCGCACCCGATCCGCGACCACCGCAACCCACAAGCGCGATTTTAATTACATCGTCGTTGGAAGAATGGTACCCGTATGATGAAAAAGGTAGGCTACTCAAAAGTGCCCCCCCCGTTAGTAAACTTGATGATTTGAGAAACTCTCTGCGATTGGTTTCCATTGTTTAGAAAAGCGTTTAAGTTGGGAATTGTGGATGACGATTACTGAGTCTTGTTATACTATAAAAGCGTAAAAAGATTCAAAACTACCTGTGGTTGGGAATTTATTTCGAGAGAGGGATGTGTCGGACGGAGTTGTACGCGCAGAATCACCCCTCGTACGGTTTTTACGAATCTAACGGAAGCGGTGGCAACGTGTACGATGCAGGTTTGCCGAAAGGGGGTATACAAGTTAGGGGTACGTTATTGGGATGAAAAGGGGTGGGGCAGCATTTACCCCTCGACACGGAAAGCAAAAGGGAACGTATTGGCGTACCAAGAATACTGGTTTAGAATCCAGTCGAAAGACGGCGTGGGGGTAGGCGCGGCAAGAACAGCGGCGGACAGCGGACAATGGATAACGGATTACGGCTTCTCTGTACAGGTGGCTCCCAATCCCGTTTCCAACACATTGCAACTGAAGGTCAATGAGGCTAAAGGTCAAAAAGTAAACGTAAGCCTGTCAGATGCAACGGGACGGACGCTGCTTAATCGGGATTTTGTTCCAGAAACAAATCAACACTGGGAAGAGTGTGAAGTCAGTCACTTATCAAGCGGAATGTATTTCTTAAAAGTCGATACCAACAACAAAAATACAACTTTGAAAGTAGTGAAGGTGGAGTAGTTACATAATCGGTGGGTTTTCCGAAGGGGCGCAGAGATTTTTTACACTATTCTCGGATTTAGGTCCTACTCTAAATTACTTACCAAAACTCAACGGGGTGGCCCTAACCATGGGAATTAGGGCATTATGCCCATTATAAATACCGCGGGGCGCCACGCGCCCCGCGGTATTTATAATGGCTGAGAGATTGCTATCATTACAAAAATAGGTTTTGACAGCCTTTAACAGATAACGGTTAACATTGCGTAATTACTTAAGTCAAGAAATGATATTAAAGTTTATTTTTTTCTGTTTTTTAGGGCATGATAAATCCTCCCTTTTTGATAAATATGCTTAGCATTGAACTCGCAGAATGGAAAAGGTTTATCGAATTGATTCCGATAGTTTTTTATACTGTATGTGCAACAACTTGACATCTGCATAAAATTAATTCTACGTTTAGCACTCATGAATAATGGGATCAAATGGGCAATAAATTGAACCTTCTATTTGTCAATTTTAGGCATCTTTGCTAATATCGCATTTACGAGTGATATACTCTCCATAAAAAGCATTGTTGGTCTTGTAGTAAACCCAGTTTAACGCTTTTTATTTTTTTAGCCAAACCTTTGCAAACTATTGAAAATTAACAATCTACTTTTTTGAATTTTCCTATGCCTAAGAAATTTAATCCATTGAAGCAGTGGCTTACTGGTGTTGGCGTCATAATTGGTCTGGTATTTTTAACGACAGCAGCAAAAGCGCAATCTGTAAGTATTTCGGCCTCCGCCAACCCTATTTGCAACGGTACATTTGTAACGTTTATGGCTACCCCTTCGGGTACGTCAGAACCTGTGACTTATGCATGGTATCTCAACGGTACGTTAACCAACTCAACAGGCAATACTTACAGCAATCCCTATTTGGCAAATGGTAATACCATCGTTTGCTATATGTCCACCGGGGGCTTCAACTACGCCAGTAATACCATTACTATGACAGTTGGCTCGCTGGGTTATTACTATTTAGATGCTGATGGCGATGGTTTTGGGGCTGGTTCACCAATACCAGCTTGTACTCCACCCGGTTCTAGTTACGTTACCAATAATCAGGACTGTAATGATAGCAACCCTAATATAAAACCTACGGCTACCGAAATACGATGTAATGGGATAGATGAAAATTGTAATGGCATGGCAGATGATACAGGACCCGAAATAGAACTGCTGGGGCTTGGCCAAGTTATACCCGATGGCAGTACAACAGTCAGGATTGCCGACGATACCGATTATGGCAGTGTAACAGTAGGCACCAATGCTAACCATACCTTCCAAATTTCGAATACAGGTACCCAAAACCTTACCATTACTAACATAAGCGCTACCAATAGTACCGAGTTTAATGCTAACCAAAGCGGCTACACTTTTCCCTTTGTTATTGGGGCCAGTAGCAGTGCAAATTTTATTGTACGTTTTACGCCATCTTCTGGTGGTATCAGAACAACAACCCTAAGTATTGTCAGTAACGATTGCGATGAAGCAACGTATGATATTAAATTGCAGGGAAGTGCTACTTTCGTGACTACTACCACCGTCACTTCCAGTCTCAATCCATCCCTCACGGGCAGTAACGCCACCCTCACCGCAAGGGTAGCAGCTCTCAACGGAAACCCTGTAACCTCAGGGACAGTAACCTTTACAGAAGGCGTAGCTGTACTCGCAGCGAATGTAGCGCTCAACAGTAATGGACAAGCTGGCTTTAGCACTGCGGGTTTGAGTGCGGGAAGTCATGTCATTACGGCGACCTACAGTGGAGCCGCCGATTTTAATATCAGTAGTGGCATGATCACCCAAGTGGTCAATAATTGTCCAACCCTAACCGCTTCACCTGGATCTGCCATCATCACCAACAGTACCTGTGGGGCAGGCTGTATCCTAGGAGGAGGGAGCATTGCTGCCCCATCGGGTACTTGTCCAATAGGTTCGACCCTTCAGTACCAACTCAACGGTGGTGCATGGAGCAATTCCCTACCTGCCTACGCCCAAACTGGGCCTGTCCAAACCATCAAAACCCGCTGTACCTGTGATATTGACCCAACCGTATTCAGTACGGAATCGTCGGTAACCACTGTACCGGGTACAGTTCCTGCCCTCAACATCCCTGCCAACGGAGCCGCGACCGTGGCCTGCCTGTCCCTTGCTACGCCACCCACTCCCCCGGTTGTCAATGCCTGCAACGGCAGTCCGATTACCCCCTCAGATGTGGTCACCAACAGTCCCAACCCGCTGACTTGCGAAGGCACACGTACGTATACCTACACATATAGCTGCGGTAGCAACACCGCTGTCTGGAGTTTTGTTTATACCATTGAACGAGAACCCTTTACCGTTCCCGCCAACGGTGCGGCTACGGTCGCCTGTTTGGCCAATGCGACTGCGCCTACGCTGCCAACCGTACTGAGCCATTGTGGTGAGACCCTGACGCCGAGTGCGCCCGTCATTACTGACAGCCCTACTTCCCTGACTTGTGAAGGAACGCGTACCTATGCCTATACTTTCACCGATTGTGAAGGAAATACCGCTGTCTGGAGCTTTGTTTACACGATTGAACGAGAACCCTTTACCGTTCCCGCCAACGGTGCGGCTACGGTCGCCTGTTTGGCCAATGCGACTGCGCCTACGCTGCCAACCGTACTGAGCCATTGCGGTGAGACCCTGACGCCGAGCTCGCCCATCATTACTGACAGTCCCACTTCCCTGACTTGTGAAGGAACGCGTACCTATGCCTACAATTTCACCGATTGTGAAGGCAATACCGCTGTCTGGAACTTTATTTATACCATTGAACGAGAACCCTTTACCGTTCCCGCCAACGGTGCGGCTATGGTCGCTTGTTTGGCCAATGCCACTGCGCCTACGCTGCCAACCGTAGTGAGCCATTGCGGTGAGACCCTGACGCCGAACGCACCCGTCATTACTGATAGTCCCACTTCCCTAACTTGCGAAGGAACGCGTACTTATGCCTATACCTTCACTGATTGTGAAGGAAATACCGCCATCTGGAGCTTTGTTTATACCATTGAACGAGAACCCTTTACCGTTCCCACCAACGGGGC
>Ga0209570_1000874_pt1 | contig 22996 bp, 32 predicted proteins | sample EBPBio172007_DNA_FD_185861 | JGI IMG/M metagenome (GOLD analysis project Ga0209570, IMG submission 185861) | Wastewater treatment Type I Accumulibacter community from EBPR Bioreactor in Madison, WI, USA - Reactor 1_9/17/2007_ DNA (SPAdes)... | ecosystem: Engineered > Bioreactor > EBPR >... | reverse complement strand
AGCTGGCCAGCAGGCCAGACAGCAGTTCTTCGGGTACGTCGTGTTTCTTGGTACTCATGGTGCTTACGGACAGGCCGACTTGCGTCGGCGTTGGATTGTCCGTTTACACAAAATTCTGCACACCCTCGATGCCGGGGAACCGCCCAGTGGGAAGGCGAGGAAGCGGTGCCTTCCCACGCCGGAGCCGGAGATGACGTCAAATTCCTTGCTGCCCAGCATGGCCGCTGCGGCGCAGTAGGCCTCTTCGGCAAAGGTGGGGCCGCCGCGCACGTCCACGTCAAGCACGCAGATTTCACGGCCGTTGACGATGCTCCACTTGCCGGGCCTGAACCCGACGTTGTAGCCCACGCGGTAGCTCTTTTTCAGCTCCTCAACAGGCATTACGGGAGCTTCGGCCCATCCGTCGCTGATGGGGCGCTTTTCTCCGGGCACCAGCCAATGGATGGCAAAGCCCAGTTTGCGCAGGCGCACGGCTTCCTTGAGCATGTCAGCCATAGTGCTCCTCCAGGTATTCGCGCGCTTCGCGGTACTCAAGCCCGAGATGGGCACCGACAAAACTGACGATATTCGAGCCATGTGCGCCGCAACTGGACGAGTGGCACTTGTACCAACCCGTCTCCAGATTGACGCACAACGAGGGGTTGTGGTCATCGTGGAATGGGCAGCAGGCCCAGCCAAAGCCGTTGCTGTACTCATGCAGATCTGGGAGCAGATCGTCAAAAACCAGGGCAGGTTCGGGCAACTCGCGGTGCTGTGGCTTACGCGAATAGGTAAATTTTTTGCGCATGACGACCTCTTCACTGCACCTGGGTCAGACCGTAGGCCTGAGCCTCGGCTTCCATGGTGTCTTCGATCTTGGCGAGGGTGTCAGGCGGCAGACCATCGCCCTGGCGCAGCGGGGCGCTGCAGTGCTTGCACAGCACATAGGACAGCGCTGCATGAGGGCGCACCAGATACAGGCACAGATGGCGCGTGTGTTTCACGCGCGCGCCGCATGCGGCGCAATGGGTCATCGCGGTGGGGTAGGTGGTCATAGCGCGCCCTCCACCAAGCGACGGATGTCGGATACGCGCCAGGCCAGGCGGCCATTGATGCGCAAAGGGCGGAGGGGACCGCTCTCACGGCAGGCCCAGAGGCGGAGGGTCTGCTCGGCGCGATGGAGGTGGCGTGCCGCCTCAGGGGTGGGGAGGGTTGTGCGTGGCTCTTGGGCCAGCGGGGTCAAAGAAGGTTGTTGAACCATCTCGAATTCCTTTCGGGAAGTGAAGATGGTTCCTGATTTTTGTTATTGGCGAGAAATGGCCTAACCCGGCGTTTCGGCGGGTGTTGGTGGGTATTGCGCTCTGTTGCGGCCGGGGCAACTGCGGAAAATTCCGGGCAAATCTGGACAAATGCGGGCGGTCTTGCCGAAAAGGAATGAATCCTTACGTTGGGAAAAAGCTTTGCGGCTGGATGCCAGATGCTCCCGAGTTAGTGAGCTTGCCATTTTTCTCAGCCCAATCCATTGCCAAGGCCTCATTCCAGAAGCCGTGATTTCCAGTATGGGCAACGCTCAATCCGTTTGTCCCCGCTCGCTTCAGGTCTTCTTGAATCGTGGGCCATGCCCGTTCATGACGCTTGACCAGCACCGCTTTTTTCACAAGATTTTCTGGCTTGGGTGCGTGCAGCGATCTGTCTAGGTTATCGGCGAGCTCGGCGTAGCCGTGAGTTCTCAACCATTGGCGAGCGCTGTCAGTGTTGACGACGGTGTTTTTCGTCGGCGGGAACTCCTCATATTTGCCGGGCTGGAGGGTGCCTGCATGAATGCCCGAGATGAGCTGATCTTGCTCGGTGCTCAGGTCGAGAGCATCGCCGTCGCGGCCTACAACATCACCCATTGCCCATGCTCTGGGGTCCACCTCGTTCATCAAAGCCGCCAATTGCCAAATGGCGAGTGTGTCAAATTGGCGCCAATCGGGGAAGTTGGGGAGGATTCCAGACATGGTGAATCTTGCTTACACAGCCAATGCCTCGATCACCGCTCGCGGGTTGTGCTGAATCACATTCAGCAGAACCAGTGAGGCGCCATGCGGCTTGCGGTTTCCGCGCTCCCAGTGGCGCAGGGTGGCGGTGGAGAAGCCGAACTTGGCGGCAAACTCTTCCTGGGTCATGTCCACCTGGGCGCGCAGGGCCTTCACATCCACCGGGCGGGGGCGATGCACGCGTACGCCCCGGCCGCGCCCCTCCGCATGGGCGATGGCTTCCTGCAAGCCTTGTTTGATGCTGTCGAATGCGGTGCTCATTTCGTCCGTCCTTTCCTCTTCCAGAGACCGACCAGCAATTTGGTCAGCTCTGACAACTCATTGCGCTCGGCCTTGCTCAGGTTGGCCTTGTCGCCCTTGGCGAACAGGGTCAGCAGGTACAGCGGCATCTGCTCGTCGTAGTAGTAATAGATGACGCGTACACCGCCGCTCTTGCCGTGGTCACCCCGGCGCCAGCGCAGTTTGCGCACACCGCCCGTGCCTTCCATCAGGTCGCCGGCCTTGGGGTGCAGGGCCAGATAGCGGATCAGGTCCTGTCGCTCGGTGAGGCTCAGCAGCTTGTCGGCCGTGCGGATGAACTCAGGCAGCTCGGCGACGGTTTGCATGGGTTTGAGTGTAATCCATTGGATCAGTTCCGTGGGCTTTCATGGGCACTGGGAGCAGGTAGGTGAGGGATGCCGGCCTGTTCCAGTATCCAGGCCTCGATGCGTTCGTGGTGTACACGCAGCAAGTCGAGTGGCCGGACGCGGTAAGGCTTTTCGGCTGTGGCGCTGGGCTTGTGGCCCTGAATTTGTGCGACCACGCCCGCGGGAACCTCCAGCCATTCCGACAGGGTGCCAAAGCTGCGCCGCAGACCGTGCAGGGTCAGATGCTCTATGCCGGCCGCCTGGCAGGCCTGCTCGTGAGCGCGGTGGGGCTTGCTCATGGGCTGAGGTTCTGAGCCGGGTGTGGGCTGCCTGCCGGGGAAGACCCACGGGCTGTGCACGGGGAGTTGGCTCAGCAGTGCCTTGACGTGGGGGGTGAGAGGAATTTGCCTTTCGCCCTCCACCTTGTCCCGGATCGTCAGGCGGTTCCAGCGGAAGTCGATATCCCTGCGCTGCAGCGTCAACACCTCGTTGGGGCGCGCGCCGGTCAGCAGCAGCACTTGGAGATAGGCGCTCTGAACGGGGTTGGACAATGCACGCACAGCGTCGAACCAGGGCCTGAGTTGCTCACGCAGCAGGGCATCGTCTTTCGTGCGCGCCTTGCCCAAGGATTCGCGGGTGGTGCGGGTCTTGGCGGGATTGTTGGCGGCAACGATGGAGGTGTAGGCCGGTTGCTCCGCGCACCATGACAAAAAGGCCTTGAGGTGGCGCCAGGCCAGTCTGGCCACGGTGGGGCGCAGGGCTGCCTCATGCGCGGCCCATTCTTCGATCACCTGGGGTGAGAGGGCGCTGAGACGCATGTCCAATAGCCTGTGCAGGGGGCCGGCGATGGTGACACCACGGCCACGGGTGCCGCGCTGTGCTACCTGTCCGCCGGCCTGGCTGAGGCGAACATGGTCTGCATAGTGTCTTTCACCCCAGTGGGGGCGGCGCGCTTGCAGGTAGGCAGCCCAGGCATCGGCGGCGAGTATGGCGGCCTGTCTTTCGTTTTCCGCCTTGGCGCGGGCTTCTTCCTTCGCGGCAGCCTGGGCCGCGATGGCGTCGCGCTTGAGTTGTCGGGGGTCCATGCCCTGGTCGATCAGGCGCTGGAACTCCCGCGCCTTGCCGCGTGCCTGTTCAATGGACCAGTCTGCAGGGCGGCCGATGGTCAGGCGTACGGTGCGGCCCTGGTAGAGGCCCTGAAATATGTAGGTGGGTATGCCTGAGGGCGTGGCTCGCAGTCCCAGTCCCTTGGCTACGGTATCCCAGAGGAACGCCTGGGGGCGGTCGTCAGGGCAGGTGAATGATTGGACTCGCCCGGCGGTGAAGGACACTTTGGCCATGTTCTGTTTCTCTTACATCGACAGCCGATGTAACGGCGGATGTAAGAGAAATTTTAGAATATTGGCGAATATCGATCACCAAAAATCAACAGGTTTATTTCTAACCTATTGATTTAAAACGGTAATTTTTAGATGCTCGAATGTTGTTTCTGGGTGATTTCTCGGACTTTTAATCCGTTGGTCACAAGTTCGAATCTTGTACGTCCTACCAAGCTATATAAGGAAAGCGCACTATCTAAACAATAGTGCGTTTTTTTTGGGTTTGGCTTGTAGCTTGTAGGTGACCTGTAGACAGTTTGCCCAAAAATGGCATGTCCCAGCGCCTGGTCCAAGCTATAGCAGCTTGCGCAACTCGGGCCAGACGTTGTCCAGCATACGCGGCTGGGCCTCGGATCGCGGGTGGATGCGGTCGGGCTGGAACAGCGCCGTGGGGTTGGGTGCATCGGCCACGCCCTTGAGCAAGAAGGGCACCAGGGCCGCCTTGCGCTCCTTGGCTACGGCCTCAAACAGGCTGGCAAAGCGGCGCCCATAGTCGGCACCATAGTTGGGTGGCATCTGCATGCCCACCAGCAGCACGCGCGCGCCTGCCGCCTGGGCCTGCTCGGTCATCCAGTCCAGGTTGTCCTGGGTATTCGCCAACGGCAGGCCGCGCAATGCGTCATTGCTTCCGAGCTCCAGTACGACATGCGTGGGCTGATGCAGTTTGAGCAGCGCGGCCAGGCGTGCGCGGCCACCGGCTGTGGTGTCGCCGCTGACGCTGGCGTTGACGACCGTGGCCGGGATTTTTTCCTGTGCCAGGCGCTGTTCCAGCAGCGTGACCCAACCCGTTCCGCGTGCCAGACCATACTCGGCGCTGAGCGAGTCGCCAACCACCAGGATGACGGAACCCTTGGCGGAGCCGTTCTTGCCTGGCTGGGTGCCAGCGTATGCCATGCCCACAATGGCCAGGGTGGCCAGCACGATAAAGTCACGCCTCATCATAGAAATCAACTTCGAGAACCTTTCATGTCCGAAACCATTGCCGTCCCTGCCCAAAGCCTGGCAGCGACCGCGTCGCAGGCACCCATCATTGACGTAGCGCATGTGCACAAATCCGTTACCGACTCCACGGGCACACTGGAGATTTTGCGCGATATCGATTTCACCCTGGCCGAGCGGGAAACCGTGGCCATCGTCGGTGCCTCGGGTTCGGGCAAGAGTACCTTGCTTTCCATCATTGCCGGGCTGGATACACCCACCCGTGGCACGGTGCGCCTGGCGGGGGAGGACTTGTTTGCATTGAACGAAGACGAGCGTGCCGCGCTGCGTGCGCGCAAACTGGGGTTTGTTTTCCAGAGCTTCCAGCTGCTGGCCAATCTCACGGCGCTGGAGAACGTGATGCTGCCGCTGGAGCTGGCGGGTCACCGTGACGCGCGCCGGCGCGCCGCCGACATGCTGGGCCGTGTGGGGCTTGCGCAGCGGCTGTCGCATTACCCCAAGGTGCTCTCCGGCGGCGAGCAGCAGCGTGTGGCCCTGGCGCGCGCCTTTGTGGTGCAGCCAGCCGTGCTGCTGGCGGACGAACCCACGGGCAGCCTGGACTTTGCGACCGGCGAGACCATCATGGAACTGATGTTCGCCCTGAACCGCGAACAGGGCACGACCCTGGTGCTGGTGACGCACGATCGCGCCATCGCCGAGCGCTGCGACCGGCGCATCACCATCGAGGCCGGGCGGCTGGTGTAGCCAAGCTGTGTCGGTGCGCGACCGTCACTCGGCCAGAGGTGTGTCGCATTCGACGCGGTTGCGCCCGCTGTGCTTGGCCCGGTACAGCGCCGCGTCTGCCCGTCCAAGCAGCGTGGATTGGGTGTCGCCAGACCGGTAGACGGTTCCACCTATCGATATGGTGATGTTGTGCCTACCCAATTCAGGAATGCGCAGGCGCTCTACCTGCACGCGCAGGCGCTCGCTCGCAACTTTGGATTCAGCAAGGTCGTTGGCCGCAATTAGCAGTACGAACTCCTCGCCTCCGTAGCGGGCCATGTAGTCGCCTTTTCGCAGCGCCTCACGCATGGCGTGGGCCACCCTCTTCAAGACCAGGTCGCCCACCAGATGCCCAAAACTGTCGTTAATGTGCTTGAAGTGATCGATGTCCGCGATCAACAGTACAAAGGCTGGGGCACCGCGTTCGCAGCGGCTGACCTCACGATCAAGCATTTCTCCCATGTGATGGCGATTGAACGCGCCGGTCAGCGCGTCACGTTCGGCCATGTCTTTGATCGTGCGCAGTGATTCTGACAGCCTGCGCCGCACGTGGCTCATGTAACCCACCAGCGGGCCCATCACAGCCAGGGTGGCGGTGAGCGTGGCCCATTGCGTCCACTCGACCGATGGTTCGATTTGCTGCGGCTTACGCGTCGTGAGCAAAACGATGACCAGCGCATAGGCGGCCGACGATAGTGCCCCCATGGCTAGCAGTTCCACGGTTGTTAGCCGCAGCACACCGAACAGAAGAATCACCAGCAGCAGCATCAACATGCCGCCACGAATGGCGTCGGCGTGATAGAGGATCACGGCCACTGCGGCAATGGCCACGGTCATTTGCGCCATGGTCATGCTGGGATCATTGAGGCGCAGGTTCAACCCGCTTTTGATCAGCGCGTAGAAGACGGTGTTCGTCACCGTGAAAATCGCCAGCCAAAGCGGAGTGAACCAGCGCGGCAAAAAACCCAGCCACGTCACCATCAGCAGCATCAACGCGCAGGGCAGGTACACGGCCACGGAAAGCAACAGGCGCCGCAGGCGTAGCCTTTGCTTATCATCGATGCGGTGGTCGGACTGCGCCGCCGAAGCGGGGGGTGGCATGGGGTTTCGGTACCGATGATTCCTGATGTGTGTAATTTTGTATCTTGCCGGCAAATTTGCAGTTTGGCTACGGCATATCGGCGTGAGTAGTATTCAGGCCACAGGGGCTGGCGGCTATATCGGGACGTCTCAGCCGCGTTCCTGCGCCATGCAGGCCGTGGCGGTGAACAGTACGTCGGTGGAAGAGTTCAGCGCCGTCTCGGCAGAATCCTGCAGCACGCCGATGATGAAACCCACGCCCACCACCTGCATGGCCACGTCGTTGCTGATGCCAAACAGGCTGCAGGCCAGCGGAATCAACAGCAGCGAGCCCCCGGCCACGCCCGAGGCGCCGCAGGCGCAGACCGAGGCCACCACGCACAGCAACAGTGCCGTCGGCATGTCCACCGAGATGCCCAGTGTGTGGGCTGCGGCCAGCGACAGCACGCTGATGGTGATGGCCGCGCCCGCCATGTTGATCGTCGCACCCAGGGGAATGGCGATGCTGTAGGTTTCTTCGTTCAGGTTCAGGCGCTTGGCCAGCGCCAGGTTGATGGGGATGTTGGCCGCCGAGCTGCGCGTGAAGAAGGCGGTTACGCCGCTCTCGCGCAGGCAGGTGAAGACCAGCGGATAGGGATTGCGGCGAATGACCAAGAATACGATCAGCGGGTTCACCACCAGCGCCACGAACAGCATGCAGCCGATCAGCACCGCCAGCAGGTGAGCGTAGCCCCACAGCGCCTGGGTGCCGGCCTCGGCAAAGGTGGCGGCTACCAGGCCCATGATGCCGACCGGCGCGCAGCGTATCACCCACTGGATGACCAGGGTGACGGCCTGCGCGCCGTCCTGCAGCGCGGTGCGTGTGCTGGCGCTGGCGTGGCGCAGGGCAATGCCCAGCGCCACGGCCCAAGCGAGGATGCCGATGTAGTTGGCCTCCAGCAGCGCCTTGACCGGGTTGCTGACGATGCTTTGCACCACGTTCAGCAATACCTGAGACACCGCACCCGGCGCCGCTTGATCCTGCGCCGCCGATTGCAGCACCAGCGTGCTCGGGAACCACAGGCTGGCGGTCACGCCGACGATGGCAGCGGCCAGGGTGCCAACGAGGTATAGCAGCAGCACGGGGCGCATGTGCGTGCTCTCTCCCGGGCGGTGGTTGCCGATCGCGGCCATCACCAGCACGAACACCAGTATTGGCGCAATGGCTTTCAGGGCGGAGATGAACAAGGTGCCCAGAAAGGCCACCGAGGGCGTGGCCGCTGGTACCAGCATGGCCAGGGCCAGGCCGACCAGCAGGCCGATGATGATCTGGGTGACCAGGCTGGTGCGCTGCACCCAGCGCAGCAAGGCGGAAAACAACATGATGGGATACACGTGCAAAGCGCGCGCCAGGCGCACGGATCGGTGCAGCGGGCATTTCCACCAAGGCGGGTTGCCTTGGCGTGCGCGGGGTTGTATGGAGGGCAACCCGGTATTTTAAAAGCTGCACCGGCGCATCGCTGGATAATCCCCTCCATGTCGTCCCCCAAAGTCCTGTTCGGCTTTCATGCCGTGGGCGTGCGCCTGAAGACGGCGCCGCAATCCATCATCGAGGTGTATTACGAGGCCACGCGCCGTGATGCGCGCATGCGCCAGTTCCTCGCGCGTGCCAAGGAGGCCGGCGTGCGCCTGATCGAGGCCGACGGCCTGCGCCTGGCGAAGCTGGCCGGCAGCCATGGCCACCAGGGCGTGGCCGCGCGCGTGGAGGCCGTGGCCCAGCTGCAGTCGCTGGACGATCTGCTTGACCAGCTTGAGGCCGATGGCGTGACGAATCCGCTGCTGCTGGTGCTCGACGGCGTGACCGACCCGCACAACCTGGGCGCCTGCCTGCGCGTGGCCGATGGCGCCGGCGCGCATGCGGTGATCGCGCCCAAGGATCACGCGGTGGGCATCAACGCCACAGTGGCCAAGGTGGCCAGCGGCGCGGCCGAGACCGTGCCCTACTTCATGGTGACCAACCTGGCGCGCACCCTCGGCGAGCTCAAGGAGCGCAATATCTGGGTGATAGGCACCAGTGGCGACGCCGACAAGAACCTCTACCAAGTGGACTTGAAGGGCCCCGTGGCCCTGGTGCTGGGCGCCGAGGGCCCCGGCATGCGCCAGCTCACGCGCAAGACCTGCGACGAGCTGGTGTGCATCCCCATGCAGGGCGCCGTGGAGAGCCTGAACGTCTCTGTGGCCAGCGCTGTCTGCCTGTACGAAGCGCTGCGCCAGCGCGGCCTGGCGTAGCGGCTGGCTCGAATCCGCGGTGCCATCAGGGGTGACGCATGTGCGTCGGCAACCCCGCACAATCGCAGCGTATGCTTGCGGCGTCAGCTGTATCCATCACTGATTGGAGACGTCATGATCCGCATGTCAGCCATCACGGTTTTTGTTGCCTTGGTGCCGGGGGCATTCCTTTTGGCACCTGTCTGCGCCTCGGCCGAGGGCTCGGTCACGATCGAGTCTCCCAAGGACGGTGCGCGACTCGACGCGATGAAGCAAACCAGTCTCGTTTACGAGGTGCTGCCCGGGCCCGACGGCAACCATGTGCATGTCTACTTGGACGACAAGGAGGTCGGCATCCTGCGTCAGCTCAAGGGTAGTTATGCCCTCCCGACGCTGGCCGCCGGAAAGCACGACATCTGCATCAAGGTCGTCAACAAGGGGCATACGCCGATCGGCTTGCAGCGCTGCGTCGGCGTCACCGTCGAGTAATCGATGTGGATCTGCAGAACCTTGCGTATGCGCTGACCCAGGTCGCCCATAACTTCGGGGCCGTGGCGGTCGTTGCAGTTCCTCTGTATGCGCTTTGTTCCATGCACCCCGCGGGCTCGCGCGGCCTGCTGTGGCTGGCGTTGTCGGGCTGGGCGCTGCAGCTCGCCAGCGGTGCTGTGTTTGGCGCGGTGAGCTGGCATTTCTACGGGCAATTTCCAGACATCCACGGCATTGCGATTGCTGCCCTGGTGCTCAAGGTGTTGTGCGCGCTGGTGGCGCTGGTACTGATCGCGCTGTCGCTGTACGCACGTCCTTTGCACGATGGCCGTCGCAGCACCGTGACCTGGCGCCTGCTGGCCACGCTGGGCGGTACGGCACTGACGGGCGCGGCGTTTTTGCGCTGGTTTTCGTGATCGCAATGCGACGGTGTGGCCGGGTGTTCAACGCCCAGGGTTTCTTGCCGCTTGGGCTAGTACTGCAACTCGGAAGTAGAGGAACACAATGAAATCGATGCATTCGCGCGCAAGGCAAGGCGCAAACCGCAGCAATAGCCGTAGCCATTGCGAGGATTTGCAACGCCGCCATGCGGGCGAAGGCGCGATTTCACGTTCCGATACTTTCGGGTTGCAGTACTAGTACTGAGGCCAATCGATCCAGGTTCTGCTCGTTGCTGGGAGCGCACAGCGCGGCCATGCGCGCGCAGGCCTCGGGGCTGTCGAAGCGCTGCTGCCAGCCGTTGCGGGTGCCGCCGTCCTGCGGTGCCAGGCTGAGCGTCAGCTCGAACCAGTGCATGTTCAGGTGTTCGATCACCACCCGCTGATCGGCCACGATCTCAATAAAGCGGCAGACGTTGGGGTAGTCGGTGCCATCGGGGCCGTGCAGCGTGAAGACCCAGTCGCCACCGGGGCGGAAGTCAAAGGTCTGGAAGCTGCTGCTAAAGCCATTGGGGCCCCACCAGCGTGTCAGTAGCGCCGGGTCGGCGATGGCGCTAAAAACTGCCTCGGGCCGGGCGGGCAGGATACGCGCCGTGGTCAGCGTGAAGACATCGTTGGATGAAAATTCGCTCATGGCTTGGCTCACTCGTTTGGGCCGCCGGCGCGCTCTTGGCGCCGCAGGACGGCATGCATGGCTTTCTGCGATGCGACAAATTCAACGCATTCGTATCCCAGGGTTCGCAGGTCAAGCCCCTGAAACAGCGACTCGCCCCGGCCCAGCAGGACGGGCGCGATGGCAAGATGCAACTCGTTGATGAGGCCCTCGCGTAGATACTGCCGGATGGTGCTCGGCCCGCCGCCTATGCGCACGTCCATTCCCGCCGCGGCCTCGCGCGCACGGTCGAGCGCCTCGCGGATGCCTCCGGTGATGAAGTGAAAGTTCGTGCCGCCTTCCATCGCTATGGAGGAACGCGCATGATGGGTCAGGATGAAGACCGGAACGTGGTACGGCGGATTGTTGCCCCACCAGCCTTTCCAGCCTGCGTCCGGCCATGCGCCGCGAATCGGGCCGAACATGTTTCTGCCAAGAATCCAGGCGCCCACATTCCGAAAACCACGGGCGGCGAACTCATCGTCCACTCCGGCCGTGCCGCCGTCCTTGCCGAACAAGGCCCGTTGGAGGGTACGCGTTGGCAGTAGCCACTGGTGCAGTTCCGTCCCGCCCACGCCGAGCGGATGGTCGATGTCCTGATCCGGGCCCGCTGCGTATCCGTCAAGAGATATGGTGAAGGCCTGAACGCGAACTCTTGTCATTGATTGCCTCCGCTGGACGCCCGAACGGTTGCTGCGCCTTCGCCGGCTTACTGCATCGAATGCAGGCCGATGGTGTTGCCCTCGGTGTCGATCACCAGCGCGCAGTGGCCGTATGGGCCGATGGTGAACTTTGGTTTGAACACCTTACCGCCTGCCGCCTCGACGCGGCCCTGCTCGACGGCGCAGTCCGTGCATGCGAAGTACACCAGGGTGCCTGGCCCACCCGCGGGCCGCGGGCAGTCGGCCATCTGCACCAGCATGCCGCCGGCGCCGGGCGCCTCCATGGTCATGGGAAAGCCGAGCATCTGCAGGCCGCTGGCTTCGCCCTCGGGGGCGGCCATGGGCTCCAGTTGGCAGCGGAACACGGTTTCGTAGAACTTGCGTGCGCGCTCCATGTCTTGCACGTAGATCTCGAACCAGACGACAGGATTGGGTTTCATGCTGTTCACCTTGTTGAAGGGGGGCGCAACCACTGGGCCACGGGCCGGCCATCGCGCCACCACCAGGCTCCGGCCTCGCCCTGTGGCCAGCCGGCGGGGGAGTCTTCCCAGGTTTCCTGCCGCCCGTAGGCCGTGAGGTCGAGCAGTTGCAGCGTGGGTAGCATGGCCTCGACCCCGCGTGCGGTGGTCTCGTAGGTCTGGAACACATCATCGCCGTCGCGCAGGTAGCAGCGCAGGTCGCCGCCGTCGCGGGTCGCCGGCAGCGCGGTGCCGGTGTCTTGTGTCGAATACCAGGGACCGGTCCAGCCCATGAATTCGCGATAGGCGGCGATCTCGGGCCAAGGGCCGGCGCTGAAGACCGCGTAACTCACGTCGCGTTCGGCCAGGTAGGCGCGCACGGCCTCGTTCAGCGCCACCTGGGTGTGCGTGCAGCCGGGGCATTGCTTGTCATGTGACGCGCCGCGTTTCCACATGAATTGGTAGACGAGCAGCATGTGCCGGCCCTCGAACACCTCGCGCAGCGGCGTAGGCCCGTTGGCGCCGGTGACCGTGACGGGCCCCATGCGCGTCATCGGCAGGCGCCGGCGTGCCGCGGCCAGTTGGTCGCCGGCCCGGGTATGCGCCTTCTCGCGGGCCAGCAACTCCGATCGTGCGCCTTCCCACGCGCCACGTTCGACGACGGGAGGCCTGCTGGGGTATTCCATGGTCATGCTCCTTTTCAACCGCGCCGCGCCGCCTCGATGGCCGCAACGTCGATCTTGCGCATCTGCATCATGGCGTCGAACACGCGCCTGGCGGCGGCGCGGTCTGGGTCGGTGTATCCCTGGATCAGAACCATCGGCGTGATCTGCCAGGAGATGCCCCACCTGTCCTTGCACCAGCCGCACTCGCTCTCCTGGCCGCCGTTGCCGACGATCGCGTTCCAGTAGCGGTCGGTCTCGGCCTGGTCTGCCGTCGCCACCTGGAACGAGAAGGCCTCGCAGTGCCTGAAGGCCGGCCCGCCGTTGAGCCCCAGGCAGGGGATGCCCATGACCGTGAACTCCACGGTCAGCACGTCCCCCTGCTTGCCCGAGGGGTAGTCGGCCGGCGCGCGGTGCAGCGCGGTGACGCACGAGTCGGGAAAGGTGCTGGCGTAAAAGCGCGCCGCTTCTTCGGCGGCGCCGTCGTACCAAAGGCAGATGGTGTTCTTTGCGGGCTTCATCATGTTTGCGTCCATGCCCCTTCGGGCCAGCCTGTTCTAGCCTGGAATCTCCGGCTCGGCGAGCGCCGCCAGCTGTGCCAGCGACTCCTGCCAGCTCAGGTAGCACATCTCCAGCGGGATGGCCTCAGGGATGCCGGCCTGGGTGATGCGTAGATCCGTGCCGCATGGCACGGGTTGGAGCCGCACCGTGACCTCCAGCAAGCCGGGCAGGCTGGGATCGTCAAACTGGTCGGTGTAGCGGATGAGTTCACCCGGCACCAGCTCCAGGTATTCGCCGTGAAAGGCGTGTGCGCCGCCGCTGCCGAAGTTGTGGAACGACATGCGGAAGCTCCCGCCCACGCGCGCCTCCAGGTGATGCACCTGGCAGGTAAAGCCGTGTGGCGGCAGCCACTTGGCCATGGCGCCGGCCTCGGTGAAGGCGCGGTACAGCCTTTGCGGCGGGCAACGCAGTACGCGATGCAGATGGATGGTGCGCTCGGACATGTGAGCCTCCGGGGTAGAAACAGCGGGATCAGGTCTGCGGGACATTCACCATCCACGGCGTGCCGAAGCGATCCTTGACCATGCCAAAGCCGGGCGACCAGAAGGTGGCGGCAAACGGCATCACCGCCTGGCCGCCCTGGGCTAGCGCGTCGAACAGGCGCCGGCCCTCGGCCACGTCGGCGGCCTGAATCGACACCCACAGGCCCTGCGCCGGCTGGTAGCCGCCGCAGCTGGCGTCGGCGCCGGGCATGGTGTCGGAGCCCATCAGCGCCTGATCCTTGACCTGCAGGTGGACATGCATGATGCGGCTCTTGGCCGACTCGGGGATGGGCGGCATGCCTTCGGTGGCCGGCATCTCGCCAAACGTGCCCTGGTACTGGATGCTGCCGCCAAACAGCTGGGCGTAGAAGGCAAACGCCTCGGCGCAGTTGCCGTCGAAATTCAGGTAGGGATTGAATTGCATGGATGCCTCCTGTGGTTGAAACCCGGGCGCGGCGACGCTATGCGCTCAGCAGCACGCGAAAGCCGCCGTAGATCAGGCGCTTGCCGTCGAACGGCATGTCCTTGGGGCAGCGCGGGTCTTCCATGAAGGCCTTCATGCCCGTGTCGCGCACCTGGCGCGAGGGCCAGGTGATCCACGAGAACACCACGGTCTCCCCCGGCTTCAGCCTGACGGCCATCGGCATCGAGGTCAGCTTGCCATCGGGCACGTCGTCGCCCCAGCATTCGACGACCCCCAGGGCGCCATGCTCCTTGAACAGCCGCGCCGCTTCGCTGGCGACCTGCAGATAGCGCTCCTTCTGCGCGCCGGGAACGGCAAGCAGAAAGCCATCGACATAGTGGTCGGATTGCATGGCGCGCCTCCTTTGTGGACGGCGTACACTTATACGCCTGTCCAAGCTGAAATTGACCGAGGTCTAGGTAAGCCTGAGTAAAAATGTCGGATAAAAAACCAAGCCCCACGCGCAGCACCTTTCGCCATGGCGACCTGCGCCGTGCCCTGTTGGACGCGGGCGTGGCGCTGGCGCGTGAGGGCGGGCCTGGCGCCATCGTGCTGCGCGAGGCCACGCGCCGCGCCGGCGTGGTGCCCAATGCCGCATATCGGCATTTCGAGAGCCGCCAGGCCCTGCTGGAGGCCGTGCGCGCCGCCGCGCTGGCCGCACTGGCGCGCGCCATCGAGGCCGAGATCGATGCCGCCCAGCAGCTGCCCGACCCGCGCCGGCGCGCGCGCGCCGCCTTCCGTGGCGTGGGCCTGGGTTATCTGCGCTTTGCGCGGCAGGAGCCGGGGCTGTTTCGCACCGCCTTCGCGGCGCGGCCCTTTGACGTGCATGAGCGCGCGGCGCAGGACGACGCGGCGCGCGGCGCCAGCGGCATGGATCCGTTCGAGCTGCTGTGCCACGCGCTGGACGGTCTGGTGCAGGCCGGCGTGCTGCCGGCCGCGCAGCGCCAGGGCGCCGAGTTCATGGCCTGGTCGGCCGTGCACGGCATGGCGATGCTGCAGCTCGACGGCCCCTTGCGCGGCCTGGGCGAGGCCCCCAGCCAGGCGCTGGCGGAGCGCCTGGTGGCGATGGTGGAGCAGGGCTTGCTGGCCGAGGCCGCGCCGCAATGAGGCGCCGCGCGGGGTCAGACCCAGCCCAGCGCGCCCAGCAGCGCCCCCGCGCCCAGCAGCCACAGCAGATGGATGCGCGTGCGCCACACCAGCAGCGTGGTGGCGGCCGACAGTAGCCACAGCGGCCAGTCGCGCGCCGCATCGCCCTGGGCGCGGGCCAGCACCCAGGCGGTGGCCAGTATCAGCCCGATCACTAGCGGCGCCATGCCTTGCTTGAAGGCACGCACCGAGCGGCGCTCGCGGTTGCGGTGCGCCCAGCGCGTGGCGGCCCAGGTCAGCACGCAGCTGGGCAGCAGCACGCCCAGCATGCACAGCGCCACGCCCAGCGCGCCAAAGGCCCAGGCCAGCGGCGTGGCGCCGCCCGCGTTCAGTCCCAGGTTCCAGCCCAGCAGGGCGATGAACAGCACGTTCGGGCCGGGGGCGGCCTGGGCCAGCACGATGGAGGTGTTGAACTGCAGCTCGGTGAGCCAGCCCTGGCGCTCCACCAGAAAGCGGTGCATGTCGGGCGCAGTGGCAATGGCGCCGCCCACGGCCAGCAGCGAGATCGACAGGAAGTACAGAAACAGGTTCAGCCAGTCCAGCGGCTGCAGGTTCAGCGTCAGTGCGGTGGTCATGCGGTCACGCGGGGAGCTTGCGCCAGGTGAGGGCGCAGGCCACGCCGCCGACCACGGGCAGCACCCAGGCCAGAGGCAGGCGCAGCACGCTCATGGCGATGAAGGTGGCGGCGGTGATCAGCGCGCAGGGCAGGGGCCCCAGGGGGTGCCGGGCCAGCGATGCCGCCAGCTTGCAGCCCATGCCTGCCACCAGCCCGGCGGCCACGGCGCCCATGCCGCGCAGCGCGCCGGCCATCATGGGGTGGCTGGCAAAGGCCGCGTACAGCGTGGCCACGGCCAGCAGCAGCAGCATGGGCAGCAGCAACATGCCGGCCACGGCCACCAGGGCGCCGCGCAGGCCGAAGTAGCGGTCGCCCACCATGATGGACAGGTTCACCACGTTCGGGCCGGGCAGGATCTGGGCGGCGGCCCAGTCCTCGATAAATTCGTCGTTCGTGATCCAGCGCCGGCGCTCCACCAGTTCGCGCTGCACCACGGCCAGCACGCCACCAAAGCCCTGCAGCGCCAGCCAGGTGAAGGCCCAGAACAGCTGGCCCAGGCTGTGCGGGCGCGGACGTTGATCGGGTGTAATGGTGGGGGCGGTCATGGTTACGGGCATGGCGCTGGCTGCGAAGCCGGCCATGGTAAGCCGGCCGCGCCATGCCTGTCGTACATGAGTCAAAATAACTTGTAACGCCCAATAGATAAGCGCTGGGAGCTATCATTTTCATGTTTTCACCATGGGTGGCGAGGCAACTGTTCCATCAATGCACCCCTATATCCTGCTCGCCATCTCCATAGCGGCCGAGGTCGTCGCGACCTCGGCCCTCAAATCCTCCCAGGGTCTTACCCGCCTGTGGCCCAGCGTGCTGGCCGTGCTGGGCTATTGCGCGGCCTTCTATCTGGTGTCCAAGGTCATGAAACATATGGCCACCGGCGTGGTGTACGCCATCTGGTCGGGGCTGGGCATCGTGCTGATCTCGCTCGTGGGCTGGTGGCTGTATGGCCAGAAACTGGACTTGCCGGCCGTCGTCGGCATGCTCATGATCGTGGGCGGTGTGGTGGTGATACAGGTGCTGTCCAAGACGGCTGGAAATTAGGCATTGAACAGGCATCTGGCGCTTATCCAGCAAGCGTCAAAAGCTATAAATTTGAAAGCAATTATGGCCATGCCGTCCGAGAATCACACCCTGTCCGCCACGGATGCGGCCCTCGCGACCTTGCTGCGCCGGGCCGAACCCTGTTTGTGGCTCAACCCCCGGCGGCAGGCGGTGCTTCCCCGGGCGCAGCCGGTGGCCGGCAGCTCCATCGGCCTGGACGATACGCGCGCCGCCGCGGCGCGGTTTGCGCGTTTCGCGCCGCTGCTGGCGCGCCTGTTCCCCGAGCTGCAGGCCACGGCGGGCGTGATCGAGTCGCCGCTGTTGCCGGCGTCCGGCCTGCATGTCGGGCAGGGGCGTTTGTGGCTCAAGGCCGACCATTTGCTGCCCGTGGCCGGCTCCATCAAGGCGCGCGGCGGCATGCATGAGGTGCTGGAGTTTGCCGAGCGCCTGGCCCTGCGGCATGGACTGATAGGCGCGCAGGCCGGGCCTGACGACTATCTGGCCCTGGCCAGTCCTGCGGCGCGCGCCCTGTTTGCGCGCCATACGGTGGCCGTGGGCTCCACCGGCAACCTGGGCCTGTCCATAGGCGTGGCCGCGTCGGCCCTGGGCTTCTCGGCCGTGGTGCATATGTCGCTGGAGGCCAAGGAATGGAAGAAGGAGCGCCTGCGCCAGCGCGGCGTACAGGTGGTGGAGCATGCCGGCGACTACGAGGCGGCGGTGGCGGCCGGCCGCGCCCAGGCTGCGCAAGACCCGTTCAGCCATTTCGTCGATGACGAGCGTTCGCTGTCCCTGCTGCTGGGCTACAGCGCCGCGGCGCTGCACCTGCAGGGGCAACTGCGGGACGCGGGCATTGCCGTGGATGCCGAGCACCCGCTGTTCGTCTATCTGCCCTGCGGCGTGGGCGGCGCGCCGGCGGGCATCACCTTTGGCCTGCGCCAGGTGCTGGGGCCGCATGTGCATTGCTTCTTTGCCGAGCCGGTGCAGTCGCCCTGCTTCATGCTGCAGGTGATGGCCGGGCAGGGCGCGCATCCCTCGGTGTACGACTGGGGCCTCTCCAACCAGACCGAGGCCGACGGCCTGGCCGTTCCGCGTGCCTCGCTGCCGGCGGCCGAGCTGATGGAGTCGTTGCTCTCGGGCTGCTTCACGGTGCATGACGACACGCTGTTTCGTCAGCTGGTGCAGGTGCTGGACGCCACGGGCGAGCGCATCGAGCCCTCGGCCGCTGCCGGCTTTGGCGGGCCGGCCATGCTGACGGGCAGCGACTCGGGTCGCGCCTGGCTGGCCGCGCAGGGCCTGCAGCAGCATCTGGCCCGGGCCACGCACCTGGTGTGGACGACCGGCGGGCTCTTCGTGCCGCCGGACGAATATGAGCGCTTCGTCCAGCGGGGACGGGCGCTGTCCTGAACAACTGCCCATGGCCACAGCCAACGCTTCGTTACTGAACCCTGACCCATGCACCACTACGACTTCGTCATCATCGGCGCGGGTATCGCCGGCGCCTCCGTTGGCTGGGAGCTGGCCGCGCGGCACCGCGTGCTGCTGCTGGAGCGCGAATCGCAGCCCGGCTACCACACCACGGGGCGCTCGGCCGCGCTGTACTCGGCCACCTATGGCACGCCCAACATCCGGGCGCTGACGCGCGCCAGCCGCGCCTTCTACGATGCGCCGCCGCCCGAGTTCGGCGGCGCGCCCATCCTCACGCCGCGCGGCGTGGTCTATCTTGCGGGGCCGGATCAGCTCGATTTGCTGGACGCGGCCTATGCCGAGATCCTGCCGCTCAACCCCGGCGTGCGCCGCCTGACGCACGATGAGCTGCTGGCCGAGCTGCCCTGCCTGCGCCCCGAGGCCGTGGCCGCCGGCATGAGCGAGCCCGGCGCCGCCGACATCGACGTGCACGCGCTGCACCAGGGCTATCTGCGCGGCCTGCGCCAGCGCGGCGGCGCCATCCGCTGCAATGCCGAGGTGACGGGGCTGCAGCGCCTGGATGACGGCTGGCGCGTGACGCTGGCCGGTGGCGAGGCCATCACCGCCGGCGCCGTGGTGAATGCCGCCGGTGCCTGGGTCGACGTGGTCGCAGCACTGGCCGGCGTGCCGCCGATTGGCCTGGAGCCGCGCCGGCGCACGGCCTTCACCTTCCCCGTGCCCGCAGGCATGGACGCCAGCGGCTGGCCGGCCGTGATCGGAATCGACGAGAGCTATTACTTCAAGCCCGACGCGGGCCAGCTGCTGGGCTCGCCGGCCAACGCCGACCCGGTGGCGCCGCACGACGTGGTACCCGAGGAGCTGGACGTGGCGCTGGGCATACACCGCATTGAGCAGGTCACCAGCTTTCAGATCCGGCGCCCGTCGCACAGCTGGGCCGGGCTGCGCTCCTTCGTGGCCGATGGCGACCTGGTGATCGGCTGGGACAACCATGTGCCGCGCTTCTTCTGGCTCGCCGCCCAGGGCGGCTACGGCATACAGAGCGCGGCCGGAGCGGCGTTGCTGGCGCGGCAGCTTGCGCTGGACGAGCCGCTTTCGGCCAGCCTGGTGGAGGGGGGCGTGACGCGCGATGCGCTGTCGCCCGCGCGCCTGCGCTGACGGGGGAGGTCAGGCGTAGGTATTGAGCTGCGTGCCCAGGGTGCCGCTGGTGGCCAGTTGCGGTGCGGCGGGCTGCACGCCGTCCAGCAGCGTGGTGACGGCCGCTTCGTCGGCGTTCATGGCCTTTTTCAGCACCGACACCTGCACGGCCTGCGCGGTCTGCTGGTTGGACATCGAGGTGGCCGTATTGACGATGGCGGAGCTGAGGGCGATATGCATGGTAGGCATGCAGAATAAAACGATGCCTTGCCTATCGACCGAATGGCCCGACTCTTGAGCCCTATTGCGCGTCCAGCCAGCCGGCGCGCCCCTGGCAGAGGTCATTGATGCGCGCCACGAAGGCCTCGGCCTCGGGCTCGGGCAGGCTCCATTGCAGCGTGACCAGGGCCGCATGGGCCACGTCCAGCAGAGGCGCGCCGGCGGCCGCTATCTCGCGGCGCAGCAGGCCCTCGAGCGCATAGGGCACGCTGCAGCGCAGGCTGCGCGTGCGCACCAGGGGCACTTTCTCGGCCTGCAGCAGGGCCTGGGCCACGCTGTCGGTATAGGCGCGCACCAGGCCGCCCGCGCCCAGCTTCACGCCGCCAAAGTAGCGCACCACGGTGGCCAGAACGCCCTCCAGTTCCTGGTGGCGCAGCACGTCCAGCATGGGCCGCCCGGCCGTGCCGCCGGGCTCGCCGTCGTCCACCGCGGCCGACTGGCCGCCGGCCAGCAGCGCCCAGCAGACATGGGCCGCGCCCGGGTGCTGGCGCCACAGCGCGTCCACCACCGCCTGGGCGCCGGCCCGATCCGCCATGGGCTGCACGCAGCCTATGAAGCGGCTCTTCTTGATGATGAGCTCGCTGTGGACCGGGGCGTGCAGGGTATAGGGCATGGGGCGGCGAGCTTACCCCATGGCCCTGATCGCCAAAGGCCCACGCTGGGCGCCGCTATCGGCAAACTTTTAAAATATTGGCCCCCACCCCGCAGGCCCGCCGATGAACGCCCTTGTTGATGTCTCCTTTTTTCCGCGCCATGCCAAGCCCCTGACGAGCTACCGCCCGTTCTGGGCCAAGCGCTTTGGCCCGGCGCCGTTTTTGCCCATGAGCCGCGAAGAAATGGCGCAGCTGGGCTGGGACAGCTGCGACATCGTGCTGGTGACGGGCGACGCCTATGTCGATCACCCGAGCTTTGGCATGGCGGTGATCGGCCGCACGCTGGAGGCCCAGGGCTTTCGCGTGGGCATCATCTCCCAGCCCGACTGGCAGAGCGCCGAACCCTTCAAGGCCCTGGGCAAGCCGAATCTGTTCTGGGGCGTGACGGCGGGCAACATGGATTCCATGATCAACCGCTACACGGCGGACCGCAAGATCCGCACCGACGACGCCTACACCCCCGGCGCCGAGGGCAACCGCCGCCCGGACCGCGCCGCCATCGTCTACAGCCAGCGCTGCCGCGAGGCGTACAAGGACGTGCCCATCGTGCTCGGCGGCATGGAAGGGTCGTTGCGCCGCATCGCCCACTACGACTACTGGAGCGACAAGGTGCGCCGCTCGGTGGTGGTGGACAGCAAATGCGACCTGCTGCTCTACGGCAACGCCGAGCGCGCCCTGGTCGAGATCGCCCACCGCCTGGCGCGGCGCGAGCCGGTGGAGAAGATTACCGACGTGCGCGGCACGGCCTTCATCCGCCGCCCGGGCGACGAAACGGCCGAGGGCTGGATGGAGATTGACTCGACCGAGGTGGATCAGCCCGGCAAGGTGGAGGAGCACATCAACCCCTACCAGACCACCAGCGAGCAGGCTGCCAGCCAGGGCGCGAGCTGCGCCAAGGAAGATGCTGCAAAAATAGAAGCTGCTGGCGCTTGCTCCACGGGCGATGCAGGCCAAAATGCATCTGAAAAACCGCTGCAGTTCATGCCCAATCCGGCGCTGGTGAGCAAAAAGGCCCTGGCGCGTGAGAAGACCGTGATCCGCCTGCCCAGCTACGAGCAGGTGAAAAGCGACCCCGTGCTCTACGCCCACGCTAGCCGCGTGTTCCACCTGGAGACCAACCCCGGCAACGCCCGCGCCCTGGTGCAGGCGCATGGCGAGGGGGCCACGGCGCGTGACGTGTGGCTGAACCCGCCGCCCATACCGCTGACCACGGCGGAGATGGACCACATCTTCGATCTGCCCTACGCCCGCAGCCCGCACCCGCGCTACGCCGACGAACATGGCCGCCACGACGGCGCGACCAAGATCCCGGCCTGGGAGGTGATCCGCTTTTCCATCAACATCATGCGCGGCTGCTTTGGCGGCTGCACCTTCTGCTCCATCACCGAGCACGAGGGGCGCATCATCCAGAGCCGCTCCGAGGACTCCATCCTGCGCGAGATCGAGGACGTGCGCGACAAGGTGCAGGGCTTTACCGGCACCATCTCCGACTTAGGGGGCCCCACGGCCAATATGTATCGCCTGGGCTGCCGCACGCCCGAGATCGAGGCCGCCTGCCGCAAGCCCAGCTGCGTCTACCCCGGCATCTGCCAGAACCTGACGACCGACCACGACCCTTTGATTTCGATCTACAAAAAGGGCCGGGGCATCAAGGGCATCAAGAAGATTTTGATCGGCTCGGGCCTGCGCTACGACCTGGCGATTCAGTCGCCCGAATACGTGAAGGAGCTGGTGCAGCACCATGTGGGCGGCTACCTGAAGATCGCCCCGGAGCACACCGAGGCCGGGCCGCTGACCAAGATGATGAAGCCTGGCATTGGCAACTACGACAAGTTCAAGGTCTTGTTCGAGAAGTACACCGCCGAGGCCGGCAAGAAGCAGTTCCTGATCCCGTACTTCATCGCCGCCCACCCCGGCACCAGCGACGAAGACATGATGAACCTGGCCGTGTGGCTGAAGAAGAACGGTTTTCGCGCCGACCAGGTACAGACCTTCTACCCCAGCACCATGGCCACGGCCACGGCCATGTACCACACGGGCATCAACACCCTGAAGGGCGTGCACCGGGATGAACGCGGCGAGAAGGTGGACGTGGTGCGCGGCGAGAAGCGCCGGCGCCTGCACAAGGCCTTTTTGCGCTACCACGACCCGGCCAACTGGCCGCTGCTGCGCGACGCCTTGAAGGCCATGGGCCGGGCCGATCTGATAGGCAATGGCAAGCACCATCTCATCCCCACCTACCAGCCCATGGGCAAGCAGTGCGCCAGCAAGGACAAGGGCAAGTACCTGGTGATACCGACTATGGTGCTGGACCAGGCCCGCGCCGACGCCGCCAAGAAGCCCCAGGCCGGGGGGCAGCAGGGAACGGGCGGCCGCGCCGCGGCCAAGCCAGCGGCCAAAGGCCGTGCCACGCCCCAGCCCAGGCCGGGCCAGATCCTCAGCCAGCACACGGGCCTGCCGCCGCGCATGCAGCGTTGAGTTTGTGGTGAAATGGGTCTGTAGCGCGCTATGGCTGCGCGCTACAAGCTATTAAGCTGAAGTTCCGCGCCCTTTGATGGTGAGGGACGCCGGTAAGTCCTTGTCGTGCTTCACGAATTTGGCCCTTTCGGGCCTTTTTTTGTCCGGACGTGTAGTCACTAAAACAATTGACATTGCACTCAAATCGCCGCATTATCTCCCCTATGCCGTCACGAACTGGAACTGCTCACGTCGTCACCACCAAGCGGATCTACAAGGACAAGGTCTATTGCACCCACCTGCTGCGCCGCAGCTACCGCGAAGACGGCAAGGT
>Ga0209570_1000865_pt1 | contig 23253 bp, 15 predicted proteins | sample EBPBio172007_DNA_FD_185861 | JGI IMG/M metagenome (GOLD analysis project Ga0209570, IMG submission 185861) | Wastewater treatment Type I Accumulibacter community from EBPR Bioreactor in Madison, WI, USA - Reactor 1_9/17/2007_ DNA (SPAdes)... | ecosystem: Engineered > Bioreactor > EBPR >... | reverse complement strand
TTCAGAGCATCTGCCTTACAAGCAGAGGGTCCGGGGTTCGAATCCCTGAACGCCCACAAAAAAGCCTCAAAACAGTTTGTTTTGGGGCTTTTGTCGTTTTAAAGAAAAGTTGTAAATTCGTTACAACCCATAAAAGGACCTGATTTTGCTTAAATTGACCTGGATTTTGGGAGTGACCGCAACAAAACCGCAACACATAATCGACAGAAACTTACCGGTAACTTCATATAAATAATGATCTGAGCAAAAAAAAAACACGATCATAATTGATCGTGCTTGTGAATTTTTATCATAATAGACAGATACTATTTTGGTCTTTTGAATTTTTTCAGCTCAGACCTCATAGTTTCGATACTTATCTCATTGTAGTATCTATCCGCCGTGTTCATATGTTCATGTCCTACCAATTCTCGAACAACAGTCGCATCCATTGAATATTTGGACCTCGCTAAGGTTATGAATGTTTTCCTAAAAGTACGAGCAGAATAACCTTTCGAATCATAGTTGATTTCTGCGAAATATCGAGTGATTGCTTTCCCAAGATAATTGTATTCTCTCCAGGGCAATAACCTTCCGGAAGTTTTTCCTCCAATGTATTGTTTTAAGATTTTTCCCAAATCATTATGAAAAGGAATCACTCTATGTTTTCTTAGTTTCTGCTCATAATATCTAAGCGTTCTTTCTTTTAGATCTATGTCCTCTATTTTAATAAGGTATATATCCGAAGGTCTTAACCCTGTATAAAAGGCCAGATAAACGAGCATCTTAATACAGTTACGGGCACTTTCAACATTCTTAAACAGGAATTTAATATCCGAATCTGAGAATACAACTTTTTCCACCACTTCTGGTTTGGTCTTTATTTCACTGTTCACGATAAACATCTGACAGTAATTATACTCAAACAAAAAGTTGAGAAAATGAACACACTGTTTTCCAAGAGTATGAATTGTGTTCTGCCTATATTCAATTAATGATTTTATACCGAGAAGCCATTCCTCCACACCTATTTTTGAGATTCCCATGCATGGCATATCCTTACTAAAATGCTCTGTAAACTTTTTGAAGAACCAGTTATATTCCCAGATAGTTTTGTCGTTCTTATGCTGGTTGTTTTTTAGAAAGTGTTCAAAGGCATCGCGCAAAGTCGATCTTTTTATTCCAAAGTGATCGGCGTTATCTCGATTTTTATCCAGCTCATCTTGGATCTTCTTTGCCAGTCGCTTAACTTCAGCACGATTAGCCTTTGTATCCTTTAGACGAGTGGATTTTGCCTTATTTCTCTTTAAGATAGGATTATACCACTGAATGTACAGAATGTTTTTTCTTGAAAAAATAGTTGCCATTATCTAACTCTCCTTATCTCACCGGACAGACTCTTAGCGCGCTTGTCTTGTTCCTTTTTTGTAGTTGAAATGAACTGCGAGACAGATATCTGGCTAAGTGCGGGAGCAGTATTAATCTCAACTGATTTTGACTCCTCACTGAGAAATCTGGAGATTTCCTCACCGCTGATTTTTAGTCGTTTACCTATACGAATGGCTTTAATTCTTTTTTCTTGAATGAGTGACTTTACTGTGTCTCGTCCAAGTGATAAAGTTTTTGCGACTCTTGAGATACTCATGAGTTGGATTTCGGAGTGAGTTTCATGTTTTTGAAACATATTTAATCCTTTCCCACAAAATTTTTTCTGTGGGGTTGTTTTTAATGTTTCGCCAACCATCAAGGAAGGAAGTACACCGTTGCCGGTGCTGAAATTGGGAGTCATATTAATAACCCTTCGAAATGTTTATATATTATTCTTATACCAAACATCTCTTGCTAATTTTTACAACTCGCTTTTCAAAGATACAAAAAGTTATACTAATATACAAATTTTTTTTTACTAAAAGTCTTTTAATAAACATTTTTAATAAATTCTACTTGACACCATGAAGTTTTTTATGTATATTTGTATAAAGAAGGAAATGAATTATGGAATTACGCGAACTAAGAAAGGCCAGAGGGTTAAAATCTCTTGAAATTGCTAAAAAGCTTGGCATCACACTTGGGTATTACAGTCACATAGAGCTTGGTAGAAGATCAATCAAAGAAGCGCTTATTCCTGAACTAGCCAAAATACTGTTAGTATCTGAGGGTGAAATCTACATGATTCGCGACAAGAGGGAAAAAGACAATACACTATTGAAACACTGGATTGATCATGTTACAATTGGTGGTAATAAACTTATCAATGAGATAATTCAAGAACTTCGTTTTAGCCGGAGATTCGATATAGATGATATAGATGGTTTTCCATATTTCATGTCGGAAGTGATTGCGGATAAGATACGGGAGGAGTTAAAAATGCAGTTTAAGCATAATATTAGGTTCAGAGAGTTTTTTAAGAGGAAACTTGATGAACTAAAATAATTCAATTTCTGCGTAAGCAGCGAAACCACAAGCAACGAAAATTTAGCTTGTGGTTTTTTGTTTTTAAAAGGAGATAAAACAAATGATAATAAGAGACGCCTTTAAAGTCGCTTGGTTAACCCATAGTGGCTATAAATGGCAGGAGAAGATCAGGAATTCCAAGGGAGAATGGGAATACATTTTCTCAGGAAGCTTGGAAGAACGAAAATGTCTAAATGATTATTCCTCAAAAGGAATAATGCCAATAATTGATCTGAAAACAGAACTTCAGAACAATAAGCTTAAATCACAGGAGTTTACCACTAATGGAAAGTCAAACTAGTTCAACATACGTAACAATTTCAGAGAACCTGAAATTAAATGCAGACAAATCAAAAGATGTGAATTGTGCAAACTCAGCAAAGGGGTGGAGCTCAACAAAGGTGGATGCCCTCAATTTTGATGAAAACTATTTTATGCAGAGGGGGCTGTATTTTGCGTGCCTTAATGATTATGGACACAGCGGTAATAACGGCCATAAGACAAAAGAAAACACAGATTTTTCAACTATATCAGCTATTGTGCTTGACTATGATGGAAAAGATGCAAAACAATTAAGGTCAGCAGATGCTATTAAATTGATTTCCAATCTGGAATTTAAAGTGTATATAGTAAGCGGGGCTTCCTACAAAGCAGGTGAAATAGATTCCTATCGCATTATTATCCCCCTAAACGATCCTATTGACAAAGCGATGTTCACCGAGTATATGAAATGGTTCCAGTTGGATGAAAGATTTGGTAGTGGACTAGATAAATCATGTAAAGATTTCAGATTCTGGAATCCCTCAAATGGTAAGTTATTTAATACCAATAAAGCTTACCGATTAGCAACGATGGAAGATTTGATATCTTTGATAGACTTTAACAAAATAAAGAGATTTAAAGTTGAACCTGGTAGCACTGAGATTGCGCAAATACAATCAAATAAGGAGGAATCCCTATCTAACAAGAAACTCGAGGGGATTGATAATCTCACCAAAGCAGGTAAAGTCTGGGAGACCTATAAAGAGATACAAATAGGTGATAAAGTACAGTTATGTTGCCCGTTTTGTGATCCCAAAGCACGCAAGGACCCTTCTAAGAAAAATTCCTTCATTAAACGAGCACTATCAGGTCGTTTATTCCTGTATTGTAGTTCAGAAGCAACCACTTACTGGGAGAAAATCGATTATGAAGAGAGATTCAAACCGTATTTTTCATATGGAGATAATGTACATCAGATTGTCCCTTTGACCGATACTTGTAAAATAGAATACAATAAAATTGGTACTCGTAAATTCCATATTTTGACAGGGACTGATTATCCAGCGCTAAGAAACGACGCTTACACATATCTTGTACTTAATAGGCATTTTGGAATAATGCCGGGGATTAAGTACGAGTGCAGTGTTGATGTCGAGAAGTTTAAAATTAAACTTGATATTCCGAAGAACCAGGTTCATGGAATGGTGCCGTCTATTCCGGTTAAAGAGGAGGATAACAAATTTATTGAGGACTATTTGGATATAACATTCGGGGATAACTCTGATTTCATAAAAGACTGGATAGCCCTTTACAGCTTCACTAACTGGAAACCGATGGCAACATTGATTTTAACAGGAGGGAGGGGCACAGGTAAGACAACATTTACCAACCTGATAGCAGCTATTTTTAAGGGGCACTCACAAACACCAAGGAATGCGGAGGATAGATTTAATACCTTTCAAGAAGACAAGCTTCTGGTAATTGATGAAGCGTTTGCAAAGGGGAAAAGTCAATATACTCTCCTGAAACAGCTTTCGGGTGGGAAATATTTAAGTGTTGAAAAAAAATACCAACCTATCTACGAGGTTGAGAATAATCTTCACATTATAATGACAAGTAACGACAACTTCCCTTTATTTGTTGAGTCGGAGGAATTAATCGAAGATGTGAACAATAACCAATGGTTTATGCACGAATTACCTGAAATCATAAAATGTGATGCGTCATATTTATCAAAACTCGTTGATAGAATAGGTTACTGGTTACGAACCGAAGGGAAGGCCAGATACGAGAGGTTAAAGGGGAATACACATTCAAGATATGGGCAGACAGTTCCAATAACGGATGCACTGCGTGACTTGTTTGATTTTTCAACTTCACCAAATGAGGATAATGCGAAAAGGTTTATGGAATTTTATCTTACTTCCCCTTTCGATGAGAATAAGACAACTCTGAATACCAGGCATTTAGAGGACTGGTGTAAAGTAAATGAGTGCAATTGGAAATCTATTAGAGATGAAATGAAAAAACTTGGGTACATTGGGACAAAGCGAGTGAAACAGCCGAGTTTTAATAATAAGAGAACCCCTCAATATAGCTTAAAACAGAAGGCCTTGGACTTGGTTAAATAGATCGGCTGAGAAGACGAATTTGTCTCTGAGTAGATTCTGAGTAGTTCTAAGTAACATAAATACAATGTGTTACAACAGACTACTCAGAAACTCAGAGTAATTAGAAATTCTATTTACTGATCTATTAATTGTTCTAAATAATATTAATTAATCTCTTTCTTCTTTCTTTTTATAATAAAATTGAGTTTTGAGTAGATAGATAGTAAAAATGTAGAATTCAGACTAAAAACGCAATAAATGACCTACTCAATGGCTACTCAATCCCTACTCAGGGGTACTCACCCCCCTCCAGCTAAAATACACTTCTTTCAGGGGGTACCTCTCTTACCCATAAGAATCACACCTTCCTATCTTTTTGAAGCAACTATACCTGGGCAATAACCCCCCGCGAGCGGTCAATATAAAACCGGGTACCCCCGAAATCGGATAGGGGGACCCTGCCTGGCATCCTAAAAATATTTTTGGTTCTTTGGCGGAGAAGAGAGGGGTGGGAGGGGGGTATCTTATTTTAGTGGTACCGGAGACTTTAAACCTCCGGCACCAAATTATACTTATTTAGTTTCGATGTCTATTATTCTTACAGAGGGAATTAGATTTGTCAGCCCCTCCCCTCTCAACCACTTTACTATCGTCTCATATTTGGCAATGCCATAATGCCTTGCACAAGCAGATAGACTATGAAATTTGTTCGCTTTCAAATCATCAATTACTTGACGCTTAAAAGATTCCGAGTAACGCTTTAGCTCAGTCATAATACCACGTCGGAACCATTCTGTCTTTCATTCTCTTTAATCTGTATTGTTTTGCAACCATACCCCTCACTTTCGGATCGAATTGAATAGCTGCATTAAGATATTTCGCTACGACAGCTTGTCTGTTTACTGAGTAATCCAATGGGAGTAACTCTAACAGTCCCTCTATCACTGTAGTCAGGCCCTTATACCTCTCATCAATTTTCCAATTACTGTTTTCATAGTACAATATGCCTTGCACAGTTTTTATTATCGCTCGAATGTTTATATAGAAGTGAGTCGCTTCTTCTTTCGACAACTCTTCCAACTGATTAAGTAATGCATAGGTGGTTTCGATTGTTTCTTTGCTTACCCTAAGGGCATCATGTTTGCTCATTGTATATTCCTTATATTTGATAATATAATCTAAGAATAATAGATTTTAGTGTCAAGAGGTAAATGGTTTGGAAGTTGGGGAGGGGGGGAGTTATTGTATTTTGAACTGACTTTAATTTTCATCTATCCCTGATCAGGAAATTGAAGTAACACTCAACATTGATGAGATGATTCATGATGTCCCTCCCCTCTTGGTTGAAAAACTAACAAATATCATAAATTCATCAAAACTTTTGATTCGTTTAACCGTTCAGCCTTTTTTTATTTATATAAAGCCTGAAATTATTGGCGAGGGTTTATCACCAGACATCTCCTTACTTGTAAATGTTGTGAAAGACAGCCTTTCCAAGCACAGAATTATTTTAAAGGATTCTGCCTCAATCTGTGATTATGTTATAGTCCTCAAAGCAAATTATCGAAAAGGTGGGGAATTGTACGGGCAGTTCACTACTTATGTTGACTTCTCAATCTCCGTCATTTCGCGCAACGATGCTGCAGGACTTTTAGAATTGTCTTTCAGCGAAAATAAGGGAGTTGCGTTGGATTATAACGCAGCAGCCTTAAAAGCGCTTCAAAAAATTAAAACCAAACTGGATTCTTCAACATTTCTTCGCATTTTTGATCGAATATCCGGAAGAAGTTAAATTAAACTTTTGGACTAAATGAATTAAATATTGTCAGGGTTTGATTTTTATTTAACTTTTCTAACCAAAATAATCGCTCATCTTACCTCAACAGCACCATCTTTTTAACAAAACTTTTATTCCGGGTTTCCATTCTGTAGAGATAAACTCCTGATGCGAAACTGCTGAGGTCAAATGTTCTTGTGTGGACACCGGCAGGTTCCTCCCCTTCAAACAAAGTGATAACCTCATTTCCGAGGATGTCGTAGAGTTTAATCTTCACTTGGGAATCTCCGGGAAGTGCATACTTTATGCTTGTTTCGGGATTAAAAGGATTTGGATAATTCTGATACAAGATATATTCAGTCGGCAAATATTTTGTCATTACCGATTTGATAAACCCATCACTACCAATCAACAAAGTGTAATAACGAGACTCTTCTTGAGGTATTATGGTGAACTTATCCTTTGAGCGGACATCGATAAACTCCTGATATTTTTCATCTAACAGATAAATGTTATTGGTACCCAAATCCACTCTTGGTTTGATATGTAGGTGACCGGCCTCTCCGGAAGTATTTGTCGCTCTGATCCTGAATGAATTTCCTAAACTATCCATCGGTTGTGATTCGATAAATAATTGTCTTTTTTTACCATCTTCGGTATCTCTCAAAAATGAAAGATTTTTATTGCTAAATGTTATTCCGGGCAGCAGATAATCGTTTGTATCTAATCCCGTTGTCGCAGCTTCATTAAATACAGCAAATATTTCATTATCACCGAAGGAGACCGAAATACCATCTGTGAAGTTTTGGATTTGGTTCTCTATGCCGGTCTTCGCGAGAGAAGCTTCAACAGGATAAACAAACTTCAAATTTGATCGATTGTCTTCGTTAAAAAAGTAGTATCCTTTAAATGGCTCCATCTGAGTTGGGAAATTCCATTTGCCATCCCAGTAGTAGATCAATCTATTCTGTGGAAGTGAATTTATTGATCTAATCTCTGACCAATTCAACGATTTAGCAAATGGATTACCGATAATATTCCATCCGCGGTGCACTGATACATTAAAAATCAATGTACTGTCAATGGTAACTGCCGCTAACTGTTTGTTTAGGTTGATTGGATTCTTTGAGAGTACCCAAAAACCTTTACCCGGCTGAAAATTGAAGATTTCACTACCATCGTACTGAACTTGATAATTAACATCATTTCCATTGTCCCAGTATGCATTCCATTCTTCAATATGTTTTCCGGAGATTACATTAACCAAATTCTCCGTTGTATTACCCGGCATCGAAACAAGTCTATAATTGTTTATATCCTTTATATCACCAAATTGCCATGTGTTAACCAAACTGATTGACTCAGAATATGTATAGATAGTGAAGTAACCCGCACTTGAGTTTGAAAGGTCAGGATTGACGGAAGAAACCACTTTGATTCGACAGTTTTTCGAGTTTAGTTGCGGCACAACCCAATTATGTGAACGAGTGGTCGAAGGAATATTTAACGCTATTTCATTCCAAACCGTCCCCCCATCAGAAGAGTAAAATAGATTAACTGCGGAAACATTCTCAACAAACCATTCGATCAATTGGTTTGTGCCTGACTTTAGAAATGCTCCGGAAAGATTTGACTGTAAAATCACTTTAGGAGAAGGAAGAATTGTGAAAGTATTTACAATTTCGCTTCTAAGTTCAGTTTTGCGAGTATAAACTAACCGAATCTTGACTTGATTTGAATTATTTTCAGGGATATCCCAATTAAAGGTGGACGATGAAGCATCAACCGAATCAGCGATGAGTCCCCAGTAGCCGCCATTATCGACAGAATAATATAGGTCGATTGTTTCCAAATTCTGGGAGTTCCAGGTGATTGCCATTTTTTCACCCGAAGTGTACACTTCCCCACCGGAGGGTGAAACCAGGGTCAGGTTTCTTTCAAGGTCGATAGTAAACGGTTGGTCACTTTGATCTGTGACTGATGAATTATCTGTACTTGAAAGCCGCACTAAACACTCAACCGATACACTGTTTGGAATTGTCCAAATGTAAGAGCCCGGACCGGCTGAGGTTGAACCTTCAATAGTATTCCAAAGAATACCATTATTCGTAGAATACTCAATATTCAGGTTTTGAACATTTATTGAAGTCCATGTGATACTATATTGTTTACCGACTAACCAATTTTCGCCACCGTTGGGAGATGTCAGAACAACAGCCGGAGCTATTGATATCGTAAAACTTGAATCGCTAATATCGTTGATATTTCCATTTTCGAGAGAAGTAATCCTTACCTTGCATACAGATGATGGAAGATTGGGTACTGTCCAAATATATGATCCCAAATTAGCTGAAATAGAATCAACAATCTGAGTCCACTCATTACCGTCATTTACCGAATATTCCAGTTTTAGATTCTCAACATTCACAGAATTCCATGTAATGCTGTATTGGTTCCCAACAAACCAATTCTCCCCTCCATAGGGAGATGTTACAGTAATTGAATAGACCGGTTCCGCTGATATGACAAACACAGAATTACTTTGATCTGTAACACTGCCATTTGAAGCATCTGTTATCTTCACTTTACAAGATTCGGAAATTGTGTTTGGAATAGTCCAGGAATAAATCCCGTCTCCTCCAAATGTTGAGGCGACTATCTGAGACCAGCTTAAACCATTATCAGTTGTAAACTCTAACTTAACATTTATTACACCCGCGAGGGTCCATGTTATATTGTGCGACGAACCAACCTGCCAGTTTTCACCTCCATTTGGAGAGGTTACTGTAATATTTTGGGTAGGAGCCGCTGAAATTGTGAATACCGCATTACTCTGATCAGTGACAGAGCTATTATTCACATCAGTCACTCTGACTTTACAATTTGTAGACACTGCATTGGGAATTGTCCAAGAGTAACTAGTTACAGCTGAAGTTGAAGCCACTATTTGAAGCCAACTCGTTCCGTTGTTTGTTGTGTACTGCAACCTTACATTGGTAACCCCGGTTTGTGTCCAAGTTATACTGTGAGTTGAACCTACCGTCCAATTTTCACCTCCATTGGGGGAGGTTACCGTAATACTTTGAGTGGGAGTCGCCGAAATTGTCAAGGAACTATTGCTCTGGTCGGAAATGCTGCTATTATTCACATCACTTATTTTCACTTTGCAGTTGGTTGAAACCGAATTCGGGATCGTCCATGAATAACTGCCTGTCGCAGCAGGTGTTGAAGAGACTATTTGAATCCAACTGGATCCATTGTTGGTTGTGTAGTCAATCTTAACACTTGAGACATTGGATTGAGTCCATGTTATGTTGTGCGATGAACCCACTTGCCAGTTTTCACCGCCATTTGGTGAGGTTACTGTAATACTCTGAGAAGGAGCCGAAATTGTAAATACAGCATTGCTCTGATCAGAAGTTGAGCTATTACTCACATCGGAAATTTTTACTTTACAATTTGTAGACACCGAGTTTGGTATAGTCCAGGAATAACTACCTGTAGTTGCAGAAGTTGAAGCCGTTATTTGATTCCAACTTGTTCCATTATTTGAAGTATATTCCAACTTTATATTTGTAACACCTGTTTGAGTCCAAGTTATATTTTGAGTTGAACCTACTGTCCAGTTCTCTCCACCATTGGGAGAAGTTATTGTTAAACTACTAACTACGGTCGGGAATTCTGTCGACCAAGTAGCTCCCCCATAAATTGTACCATTGATTTGATTAGAAGTCTCGTCGGATAGTAGCGTTCCTGATCCTTCTATGAAATCCCATTGACCAACTGTATTCGAATCAATAACATAATTTGTAGTCGGAATAAAATTATTTGTATATCTGGCAATTTTCGAAATTCGTATTTTGGTCATCCAACCGCTAAAATAATTAGTAGCCGAAGGCAGTGCTTTACCAAAATATAAATAAGGAGTTGAATTCATAACATAGTTCGAATAAGTGTTCGATGCTACCTTTATACCGTCGAAGAAAATATTGATTGTTCCATCATTTGACTTTGTTCCTGCAATGTGGTGCCACTTAAATCTGGATGTATCCTGATAATAAACAATTGCATAACTCGTCCCATCTATTGACAAGAAGTAAGTAGACCTCAATTGATAACTATAGTCACTGAAATTCCAACCTCGTACTATCAGATCAGTCCCTACGAGTGTGTCTCTTTTAACCCATAATTCAACAGTGAATTCAGATGTTCCTTGAATTTTATTTTCTGTCATATCGCCAACATAATCATCAATACCATCAAATTTGAGAGAGTAATTATTTGTGGAACGCTGGCGAATACTAAATGAGTTGTTACTTTGATCGGTAACAGAACTGTTACTCACATCGGTAATTCGTATCTTACAATTTGTGGATGCCACATTAGGAATTGTCCAGGTATAATTTCCGGTTGCTGCGGAGGTTGAGGCTACTATTTGATTCCAACTTGATCCATTGTTTGTGGAATACTCCAATTTTACATTTGTAACTCCGGTTTGTATCCAGTACAAGGTATGTAAAGATCCAGAAGTCCAGACTTCACCACCATTTGGGGTAAGAAGGATCAAACTATCCGAAACCTGTGGGAAATCTGTTGACCAATTAGCTCCGCCATAAATAGTACCATTTATTTGATTGGTGCTGGCATCTGATAAAACTGTTCCGCTACCTTCAGTAAAATCCCATTGGCCAACTGTATTCGAATCAATAACATAATTTGTAGTCGGAATAAAATTATTTGTATATCTGGCAATTTTCGAAATTCGTATTTTGGTCATCCAACCGCTTAAATAATTAGTAGCCGAAGGCAGTGCTCTACCAAAATATAATTCAGGAGCTAAATTCATAACATAGTTCGAATAAGTGTTCGATGCTACCTTTATACCGTCTAAGAAAATATTGATTGTTCCATCATTTGACTTTGTTCCTGCAATGTGGTGCCACTTAAATTTGGATGTATCCGGATAGTAAACAGTTGCAAAACTCGTTCCATCTATTGCCAAGAAGTAATTAGACCTCAATCGATAACTATAGTCACTGAAATTCCAACCTCGTACTATCAGATCAGTCCCTATGAGTGTGTCTCTTTTAACCCATAATTCAACAGTGAATTCAGATGTTCCTTGAATTTTATTCTCGACCATGTTTCCAACATAATCATCAATACCATCAAATTTGAGAGAGTAATTTCCTACGGGTTGTAGATTAATACTAAATGAATTATCACTTTGATCAGTAATTGAACTATTGGTAACATCAGTAATTCTGACTTTGCAATTTGTCGAGACAGAATTTGGTATTGTCCAGGAAAAACTCCCGGTGGTAGCAGAAGTTGAAGCTGTTATTTGATACCAGTTTGCGCCGCCGTTTCCTGTATATTCAAGTTTTACATTTGCGACACCTGTTTGACTCCAAGTTACATTATGCGAAGAGCCTACTGTCCAATTCTCCCCACCATTGGGAGAAGTCACTATGATAGTTGGTGCAACTGAGATTGTGAAAACATCATTACTTTGATCAAAAACAACACTATTATTTACATCAGTAATTCTAATCTTGCAGTTTGTCGATACTGAATTAGGTATTATCCAGGAAAAACTCCCGGTGGTAGCAGAAGTTGAAGCAGTTATTTGATTCCAACTTGTTCCATTATTTGAAGTATATTCCAGCTTAACATTTGTCACACCTGATTGTGTCCAGGAAATATTATGGGAAGACCCAACATTCCAATTCTCACCACCGTTGGGAGAGGTGAGCAGAATACTACTTGTTGCTAAAGTAGGAAAATCTGTTGACCATGCGGCTCCACCATAAATTGTTCCATTTATTTGATTTGGACTAGTATCAAACAACGCGTTTCCAACACCTGTTGTAAAATCCCATTGTCCTATGACATTTGTATCCAACGAATAACTTGTCGATGGAATAAAATTGTTGGAGTACCTGGATATTTTTGAGATCCTGATTTTAGTCATCCAACCTTTAAGGAAATATCCTCCTCCCAGATATCTTCCAAACTGTAGGTCAAATGTCGATGAAGGGATTGTCCCGGTCACAAAATTTGTAGAAGCAACTTTAACTCCATCAATAAAAAGATTAATCGTCCCATCGTTCGATTTAGTACCCGCAATGTGATGCCAAATATTAATTTCCGGAACGGGGTAGTTTATATAAGTCGGAGGTTCAAAATCTCTTATGCCCCAATAGAATCCATTATCATGATAAAGGTTATAGCTCCAAGAAGGACCCCTGTTAATGATTGATCGAAAAGTTGGATCTTCAAGTTTAATCCATGCTTCCACGGTAAATGGACCATTGGATGGGACCTTATCCTCTACCATATCTCCAACATAATCATCAATACCATCAAAGTGGAGGGAATAATTACCTTCAATAAAGATAGTGAAGGTACTGTCACTTTCGTCTTGTGTCGACACTATTTGATCATCATAAACCAATCTAATTTTACATTGATTTGAGGAAACTTGAGGGACAGTCCATAGATATGACCCAGAGTGAGCACTGGATGATACGAGATTCCAAGATGAGCCATTATTCGAGGAATACTCTAATTTGACAGTATCAAGTGTGTATGTGTCCCAATTAATGGATATTTGTGTACCTGCTTTAAGGTACTCACCACCGTTTGGAGATATAACTTTTATGTAAGTGTTTTTGATATCAGCTATGAAAGCCGAATTGCATGTAAGCGGGGGTAGTTCCCCAAATGTGCCACCATTTGAAAGATGGCCAACCATCGATACCTTCGATCCGACCGCAAGCCCTTGAGTTAAATCATAATCAGTGCCACCCGCGGCATTCGCCCACCTAAAATCACCACTAGTATCATACACTGCGATAAAAACATCGCCAGCACCGTTGCTGCTGAATGATGAATCTCCTACTATTATCGTGTTGTTAAAATGCCCAGCAACATAGAGGTTATTTTTGTGATCCTTTTGAATCGCAGTGAACAGAGTTCCGGGTAGCGTACGTACCCACTGAACCTTGCCTAAACTATTATACTTGGCAAGATAACCTCCATATCCGCTCACATAAATAGTATCAAAAACCGGATTCTCTCTGTATTGACCAGCTAAGTAGATATTACCATTAGCATCAGTGACTACTCCCCCATTAATTGCATCGCCATCACCAGAGGTGACAATAGATGTCCCGGATGTTTTTGTGAGAAATGTTCGATATCGGAGCACCAGTGAGCTATTGGGATTATTCGGTTCTGCTATCAAATCACCAAGCGACCCACTAAAAATTCCATTTCCGTTTTGATCGACATCAACACTACCACAATAATCTATATAATGACCGCCCACTGTAATGGCCCATGGAAAATTTCCGCTGCTATCCATAATAGCGCAAAAAACATTTCTTGCCTGTTGATCTCCCATTTGAAGATAGTGGGAACCAATCCACATATCATCATCATGAGTCCCCGTCAATAGAATTTTATCATGAGAAATGAACTTTAATTTTTCGCCTTGATCAATTTGACTTCCTCCAAAATTTTGTACCCAAATACAATTCGTTGAAGACGAATATTTTGCGACAAAAATGTCTATGGTCCCATTGCCGCTGATCTGAATCCCATCAAAAAATGCAGTTCCAGTAAATGAACCTGTGATGTAAATATTTCCAAGATTGTCTAAAGTAATCCCTCTCCCAATATCGTTTGATGCACCTCCCGCCTTTTTTGCCCATAAAAAGATACCCTCCGCATTCATCTTTGCGAAGAAGATATCTGATCCACCTGCGGATACGAGAGATTGGCTGCCCAAAACCAGCGTGTTCTGAAATTCTCCTATAATGTAATTGTTGCCCTCTGAATCCTTTGTGATATCACCGATAACCACACCCGTACCATCTAGACACTTCGCCCAATCAAACTGCTGAGGCATCAAGTTGGTTGTGATACCAAAAATAAACAAAATAAGGTAAATGATAATATTTCTCATACTCTTTCCCATGATTACGGCCTTACCGGAGGTGCACCGATGACAACAGGTGCTTCTTCAGTGTTGTTTCCAGAAGTGAGGATAATAGCTGCGGCGGTTCCACCAAGGAGAACGCCACCGGCAACATAATAATACCATGCAATTCCTCCGCCGAGTTTATTGACCTCGAGTTCAAAATAATAGTCACGGTTTGGATAGCGAAATATTTCGGAATCCTTGAGCATTACCATAAACTGTTTCTTCCCCTTGACAAATTCGATATCACCGATATCGCCTCTAACTTCATCAAATGGTTCTCGGAAACCCGGATCATCTTTCCTCCTCAGAAAAAATTCAACTTCATAATCATCACCCTCAATACCGGCCAAGTCGTAGGAGACAATGAGTTCTGTTTCGCCATTTTGACTAAATGCGATGAGTTTCACATTTTGACCCCCGGTCATCTGAATCTGCTTTTCTGCGAGATTTAGAGGAATATAGTTTTCCTTTTCCATGCTGATCTCTTCGATCCGCGACTGCCCTTCATCAATCTGGATGGTTCGCTGTGCAGACTTGTAGCCTTTTATCTTTGCACTTAATGAATAACTCCCAATCGGGAGTGTCGGAAAAATCCTAAGACCCCTCCACTCTTCGACCAAAACTCCATCCTTGGACAGTGTGCATTCAGTTTCCACAGGATTAACAGTAAATTGCAAGGAACCTGTTCTGGGTATAAGATTAACAGTATCTGAAGTTGTTTTCCCAAGTTCAACTGTAATATTTTCACTAAATGAACGATAGCCATCTCTCTCCACTTCCAAAAGATAAATTCCCGGAGGTATTTCGTGTTTAACTCCGTTCTCGATGATCTTTTTATTCAGAGAGATTGTGGAATTTCGCGGGTTAGCCAAAACCTCAACAAACCCCGAACTCTTGACCAAGTTGAACTTAAAATTATTCTGAGCCTTATCTTTCGAGACGATTAACTTCCCTGAATACGATAAATACCCGCCTTTTACAAGCTTTAGGTTGTATTCCCCGGGAAACTTAAAGAATGTTTTACTGGTAGGACCCTCACTGATTTCATTGATAAATATTTCAGCACCTTCAGGTTCACTATTAATAGTTACTTCAGTTAATTTAAGAGCGACGAGGTCAACTTTGAAAAATGTGTTTTCCGGTGTTATATTAATTTCAGCTTCATGAATTTCGTATGTCTCTTTTTCTATTCTCAGAGAGTGAACTCCGATTGAAACTTTCGTCGTTTGATTGTTGGGAATTGGAAGACTATCCAGTAAGATTACTGCATCGACTGGTGTAACCTGAAAAGTGACTCCAACTTCACTAACTCCCTGAAAGCCCTGATCCTTTTTTGCGAGAACCTCGTAATACAAAACATCCCTGGGTTGCAGGTTACCCAGCTTTATCATCTCAGTTTTAAAACCGGGTGCCCTGACTTCTATTGTTTGTCTCGCAGGTTCTATAATTAGGATATACTTCCCTCCCGCAGGATCACCAAGTTCATTATATATGCCGTAACTGGAAGAGAAAACCAGGTTACTGAACTCTGTGTATAATACGATAGCTGCCTTGTCTGGGAAATCGCGAAAGATCGCTATCTGTCCTCGATTTTCAGTAGGTTTTACTTCCATCTCCTTGAGTTGGGGGAGAAGGAATTGGCTCATTAGAATTAGAAAAAGTAAAAGTTTTTTCATTTGTATGTTTTGTTAATTTTCTTTAATAATCTTTTTTTAGCTTGAATTAGACTATCCTCACTGGAACTAATTTTTTGTCCTCACTAAACGAAACCCGAGATCGACAAACCTGTTGCCTGGAGTGTAGAAGTCGCGATTAGCAACACGGCTGTCCTCCGCAATGAGGCGCCAACTACCACCGCGCAGAACACGGTAAGAACCGGAATTTGTTCCCCGCGGGTTAGTTTGACTTCCTGATTGATAATCTCCCTTCCAATCCCAACACCATTCCCACACATTTCCACTCATATCATATAGACCAAGTTCATTTGGCTGTTTTGTTCCAACATCATGAGTTGTACTTCCAGAATTACTTGAGTACCAAGTTACCAAATCAATATCATTACTTCCACTATATTTGTAACCCTTGCTTTGGTTTCCTCCTCTCGACGCAAATTCCCATTCCGCTTCTGTTGGTAACCTGTAACCATTCGAATTAAAATCACAGGTTATGTTGTCTCCACTCCCCGAGTATACTTTTTGTAATCCTTCCTTCTCACTTAACTTGTTGCAGAAATCAACTATATCGTTCCAGGATACCTTCTCAACAGGTCTTTTATCACTTTTGAAATTCGAGGGATTCTTTCCAATTACACTTTCCCATAATTTCTGGGTTACCTCTGTCTTGCCTATGTAATAACTACTTACTGTAACCTGATGTATAGGCTTCTCGTTCGATCCCCCATCATTACTTCCCATACTAAAGGTGCCTCCTTCAATAAGAACCATCCCCTCGGGAGAATCACTTCCCGCAGTCATCTGGATATCTTCGATTGTCGTTTGGTTTTCTTTTATGGTGACCTTAGCGGGAAAGGATTTATAACCGTTAGCTTTTGCAGTGAGATCATATACTCCTTCAGGGATTTTATCAATGATATTTATTCCTTCCCAAGCGTATTTCTCAATTCCGTTTTGGTGTAATATAACTTTAGCTTCCAGCGGTTTTATTGTGAATTGAAGAGTTCCGGTCTTTTGTTTTAGTGTAACCGTCCTCTCCATTGTTTTTCCCTTTTCTATAGTAACTGTAAATATCTCAGAATAATATGTCTCTGCAGCAATTTCAATTTCATAAACTCCTGGAATCAGTTCAAATCTATTTCCCGATTTCTTCTCCTTATTGATGTTTACCTCGGCAATTGAAGGTAGAACTTTCAATTCCAAAACACCTGTATTTTTGGTCAGATTCACACTTTTCGTTAAGGTCTCGCCCTTCTTTATTTCTATCTGTTCCTTGTATGTATCATACTGACTGGCTTTTACCTCAAGATCATATATACCAGGGTTTAGTTCATATGAACCTGATATATTTCTCTGTTCACCATTCAGACTCACAATTGCAATGGACGGTGATACTGAGAGTTCAAGTATTCCTTTGTTTTTGGTCAGATTAACAGTTTTTTTTAAGGTCTCACCCCTTTTAATTTCTATCTGTTCCTTGTATGTATCATACTGACTGGCTTTTATCTCAAGATCATATATACCCGGGTTTAATTCCATAGAACCAGATATACTCCTTTGTTCACTATTCAGACTCACAATTGCATTGGAAGGTGTTACTGAGAGTTCGAGTATTCCTTTGTTTCTTACCAAATTGTAGGAGAAAACATTCTTTGTTTTATCAGTAGTTGGCGTTACTTGAATTGTTTCAATTATTGGCAAATAATCGGGCAGCTCTATCCGCAATTCATAACTACCTGAGTAAAGAAAAATACCGACTTCTGTTGTTCCCTTTAGTTCATTGTTTATGTAAACTGTACCATTTGATGGATTCGATTTGATCGTTATTGGTGAGAGTGAAACTTTTTCCAAATCGATTTGAAATAATGTTTTCTCCGGAGTTACAACAATTTCCTGAACATTGGAACCATAGCCTGCCTTCTCAACTCTGAGATTGTGATTTCCCAAGAAAACCTTTTTTGTAACATTGTTAGGGAAAGGTTTATCATCAAGTAGAATCGTTGCATCTGAGGGTGTGACCTGAACTGTTATTCCTACCTCTGTAACTACTGATATTCCTTCTTCTTTCTTTGGAAGTACCTCATAATACAATACATCCCTGGGTTGGAGATCAGTGAGTCGGATCATCTCCGTTTTGAATCCGGGAGCCCGAACCTCAACCGTCTGGCGAACGGGTTCTATCACTACAACATATTTTCCACCCGCAGGGTCACCTTTCACCTCAACAATACCGTAAGATGAATAAAATGAAAGATTATCAAACTGTGTGTAGAATATAATACCGGCCTTGTCTGGATAATCTCTAAAAATGGGAATACCTCCACGGTTTTCTGTGGGTTTTACTTCCATCTCTTTAAGTTGAGGATAGATAAATGATGTTAAAAGCAGCGTAAAAAGTAAAAGTTTTTTCATAGTAATTCTATTGTTCTTGATATCATCATGTTCATAAATTGTTCTAATCTACCCATTGTAATTCTTCCTGACTGTAACAGTACCATGTTTTCCAGAAAAACAGTTTAATCCTTTTGGCTGTTGTAGTTTCTGTAACCAATCCGGTAGAACGATTTTTTACTTTTTGATATTCCAAAACTATTGTGACCAAATATCCTTCATTATCAAAACCGTAACTGTCCACTGAAAAAGAGTGTTGAAGTGTCTGAAATTTTGAGTAGAAATTTTTAGCTATTTTTCTGATGCTGGCGGCATTCTGCCATCGACCGCCAAAGAATGTTGGATCCCAATATAAATTGGCATGATCGATATAGTTACCATTTAACAAAGTATTACTATACAACTGTAAGAAAGCATGTGGAGAAGTCAGGTAGTTATTCTGTGCCAATGTCACATTACTCGAGATCCCCAATACCAAAACAACAAGCGAGAAAAACTGATTGAACTTTTTCATCATATCACCAATCCATTACTAGTTAAACCTTTGCATTACTGCATTTCACTAACAGGAACAACCATCCCGTCAACAATCTTAAACACTTTCCAAACGACACCAGCTTTATCGGGAGAGATGTTGAAAATTTGGAGCAATCGGTTGTCACCGTAAACTTTCACTGATGCTGTGGAATTGCTCAGCTTCGTTCCTGAGGGGGAATTCTGATTGCTGTAGTCGTGCACAAAAAAAGTGTATTCGGCATTTTTATCTATTGAAGTGGCAGTGATTGTTTCAGGTCCCTGACCATCGAGATCATCACGATCGAGTTTCGCAACGCCATCGGCTGAGACCATCATGTTCCTGTATGAAATGTGGTAGCCATTGGTTTTTACGAGATGAGCATCCAAATCCCGGGGAGATTCTCCCCAATCGAGAACAACTCTTAAATAGCCAAGAGGCATTTTAGGGGAGATTGAGTAGCGGTTTCTGATGATTGTTCCCGCCATCACTTCCATCTCAAATTCAGTATCGATATAGTCTTTATGAGAAAAGGTGACGAGAAATTTTTTATTAAGTTCATCGGTGGCGAAGAAAACTCTTCCTTCAAAATCAGACTCAAAATCGCCAATCGATTTTATTGACACCTTTCCTCCCTTAATCGGTTTACCCGTCAGAGCATCTGCAAAGCGAAGTGTCAGCTCCCCCTCCTCCAACTCTTTAAGGGCATCGTCAGCATTCTGATTTATCTTTTCGTTTTGTGCGAAGGCGACAGTTCCGAGAAACATTGTTGCGATAAAAAGCATTAACAGTCGTTTCATTTTAAATCTCCGTTTCTAATTAATTTCGATGATTTCAGGGGTGACATTTTTGAATTCGGGCATGCACTCCCCGATTCCTGCACCAATATATGTAGCATCACAAATGATGAATTTCCGTCCTTTATATGTGACACTATCGCCATTTTTTACTGATTTTAGTTCAACTGCCGTAGCAATATGTCCGGGATAATCCAATCCAACAACTTTTAAATTTGTGAACATTTGGATAAGATGGGCAAATAGCACTGATCTGTCCTCACAATCGGTAAAATCATAATAAAGAGTTTCCTCCGCGAACATCGGTTTTTCACGATTGAATTGCTCTTGATCAATCTGGTATCCCGTTGCAGTTTGAGTAAATGAGAGCAAAAAATCAACTTTTTGTTCATCCGTTTTCCCTGTCAATACAGGAGTGAAAACATCCCTCAAACTTTTCTCAGCCTCTTTTGAAAAAGGTGTGGAAAAATAGATGCCATTGTTGGTCTGCGGATAATCAAAATAAAAATTGATCAATCCTTTTGAATACACGAAGTCGAACGATACACCTTTGCCGTTGTCGAGGAAATTCAGTCGCTTTGTTCCGGTTTCTGATCCGAGTATTGGGTACTTATCAAGAGAAATATCAAATTTTTTGGTGGCATCTTTAAGGTTCTCCTTGTAAGAATACATCTGGCCCACCTTCGATTTGTCTTCGGCACTTAGACCTGCGATATAAAATTTGGATTCGTCGTCTGAAAACTTAAAATATGGCGTCGCGTAAAGATTTTGATGGGTTTTGATAAGTAAAAACATTCTTTTGTCATTATATCCCACCCGCACATCATACCCCGATTTTAAAAGTGTAACCCATGTAAAAAGGTAACGGGAGTCTTTATTAACACTGTAAATCCCCTCACTCACTTTGTAAAGAAATGTAAGGTAACCCCAATCGTTCAGATTTAATCTCTTCTTTTCATTCAACAGGGATTTTATTGCCGGTTCATAATTCAATGTTACAAATGCACTAAAAAATGACGAAATGTTATCATTATTCCTCTCCCCTTTCATTAAAGGCAGGGCAATTTTCTTTATTCCGGAAACAGACGCAGGAGCATTATAATATGTTACCGATAATGCCTCTTCCTTCTCCTCAACTTCAACCTCTTTTACCGGCTCTTTGACAGGTTCCTTGATGGGTTCTTTTACCGGCTCTTTGACAGGTTCCTTTTTGGGTTCCTTGACTGGTTCTTTAACAGGTTCCTTAACCGGTTCTTTTGCAGGTTCCATGACAGGCTCTTTTACGGGTTCGTTAACCTTTGGTTTTGGCAAAGTTTTTGGCTTGGGAGTAACATCCTTCTCCTTACCGGCATTTATATCACCTTTAACCCAGTTCTTTTTCAAGAAATCGGCAAATTGTTTGTCCTGTTCCGTCTTAAATTCCTGAAATTCCTGGTTCTGTTGTTTCTTCCACTCCTCAAAATCGTTTTGGGCGATTATCGGAGCAGATAATAAAACGACGATAAATAAAAACTTACTCATTTTCCGCCTCTTTTTTCATTCGGCTTTTAGCCTTAAAAAGACATAATTAATTTTTTCAGTGGCATCAGGATACCTTTCGAGTACCGTGATTTCGCGAAGAGCCTGCTTAACTTTAAACTCGATCACCTTTTTATATTCATCCGAGCTGTGACCCGTGTTGTCAATTATGGTTTCCGACTTGATGTCGGCGTTCAGATGGAGCAGAATCGAGAATATTGCCCTCTCCTCAGCAGTTTTCCATGAGTCATTTTCGTTCCCGCGTGAAGTATAGGCACCAACCGCATAAAAATATTCACCATCTTTGTAAACTGTTTTGTTGATCCAATCGGGTTTATTTAGTTGGGAAGTTTTGATTCTTTTCCTTACCTCAAATTTCCCCGAATCAAGTTGAAAAATGGCAATGGACTGGCTTTTTATCAGATTTGTCACCATGGAATCGACCGCGACAAATCGCCCCGCAATTTCATTAAGTGAATTTTCTGAGTAATAGTAGAAATAGTCACTTTGCCGATGTGGAAATGTAATATCCTCAGTTGAAAGAATCCTAAGCACACCATCAACGATGCAATTTTTGTAAGCTGTGAATACAATTTCAGCATCCTGCCGGGTAGTTTTATTGCCAAAGCTTACACCAATCTGCCCCTCCGGGAATTCACGGGGGAACAAAAACCACTCAGGGTATTCACTTAACTGGGCACTTGCATCAAAGCATAACGAGGAAATGAGAGCTGCCACGAGAACAGCTCTCTTAAACTTAAGATATTTCATAACTCACTATTCATGACCGTTGAATGTCGGTCTATTTCTTCTCCATCTCTTTTTCGAGCTCTTCAAATCCTTTTGATGATCTGAATTGTTGATAGAGTTTGTCATCGGTCTTTTTAAGCTCATCCAGAATTGAAGTGTTGATGGTTTTAGGATCGATCATTACCAAAGCACCTGCCATAAACTGACCCGTTTTGCTGTTTTTGGTGAGCTTGGAGTCTTTTACTATTGCACCACTAAGTTTTGCATTTGCAACATTTTTCTGAACTTTGCTGAAAGTCTCACTTATCTGTGGATTATTACCCGAACCAACTTCCTCTACAAAAGCTTTTGTGAGGCGTTGTATCTTCTGCTCAAGAATTTCAGCAAGTTTTCCCAAACCTTCATTTCTTGCTTTTTCTTTTGCGAGGTCTTGCCTTGTTGAGATTCCTTCACCCACGGCAGCAATTCCACCATCAGCAATGATATCCAGAGCTGAGCTTTCAAGATCCTTAAATGGATCATCTATCTCCTCAAATTCTCCATCAGAAGGATGAGTCTTTGAGAAATCTTTTGTTCCGCCACATCCAAAAATGAAAAGCACCATCAGTGCCATCATAAAAAGTTGTAATGCGTTTTTCATTGTGTACCTCTTCTTGTTATATTTTTTTTGGATAAATTGTTTTGTTTAGTTATCACTTTGTCCTCATTACCCGGAACCCGTAGTCGTTGACCCAGAAGTCAGGAAGGTTGCTGAGGCGGTAAGCCACACGGCACTCCTCAGCACTGCTGCCACACCAACCACCACGCACAACACGGTCAGAACCGGCACTTGGCCCCTTTGGGTTCGTCTGGCTTCCTGAACTGTACTTTCCATACTTATCCCAGCACCATTCCCATCCATTTCCACTCATGTCGTACAGCCCAAGTTCATTTGGTTGTTTCGTTCCTACTTCATGGGTGGTTTTTCCGGATGTTTCATTTCCATACCAAGCAACAACATCGATGTCGTTACTCCCACTGTATTTGTAACCCTTACTC
>Ga0209570_1000845_pt1 | contig 23830 bp, 14 predicted proteins | sample EBPBio172007_DNA_FD_185861 | JGI IMG/M metagenome (GOLD analysis project Ga0209570, IMG submission 185861) | Wastewater treatment Type I Accumulibacter community from EBPR Bioreactor in Madison, WI, USA - Reactor 1_9/17/2007_ DNA (SPAdes)... | ecosystem: Engineered > Bioreactor > EBPR >... | reverse complement strand
TTGATATTAGAGCCGATTTGAATGCCGGGGAAACCGCAATCCTTCACGCAGCGTTCCAATTCCTTGATTGCCAAATCTGTGTCTTGCATGGGGATAGTGCCCAAACCCACCAAGCGTTGCGGATGGGAGTTTTGCACCTCCGCCAAATGATTATTCAAAAAGATATGCCAATCGAGTGTATGTTCCGGCTTTGCCCAATATTTGAACAAAACGGGCACGGTACAAAGCACCATCACATCCACATTATGGGCATCCATATCATGCAATATTGCCGTCGGATTCCAGCAATTTTCCTCTATTTCACGGAAAAAAGTCCCATCATCGCGCATCATCTTCGCACGCCCTTTCTGATGATGATGCAATTGGATAAAACCGCCATAGCCATATTTATCTTTGAGCGAATCCCATGTTTGGGGTAAGATATGCGCATGAACATCTATTTTCAGCATTGTCGTCTCCTTGAATATCTTTGCAAAATTAAACACTTCATGCCAAAGTGAGGGGATAGCCACGCTTTTTTCGCCGTCAGCGATGGGGAAGGGTGGCTGTGCATCACTCTATCTCTATACGGTCTATTTCTTTCATCAAACGGTCGGTTTCTGACAAAGCAACTATAATTTTTTGATAATGGAGAATATCGTCAAAATCAAGTGTGCGGTCTTTCCGGTCTTTTAGCCATTTTTGCGCAGGTTGATAGCCGCCTATATAAAATTCCCAAGCAATAAGCGGAACATTGTCAAAATATTGGCTTTCATTTATATATACTTTGCCATCGTGATATTTCACTTTCCCCACCATATTATTACCGTCTATCGGATATTGCGTTATATAATTTTCTACTACAGCACTTTCCAATAAATGGATTTCTCTGATTTGACCGCCAAGTTTTACCAATTTCGCAAATGTGGCTTTGTCTTTCGGATATGGCACTCTCGGAAAATCAATTTTCAAGAACTCTCTGTATGTAAGACAATGTAACACTGCATAAATATAGTCCAATATATCTATCGGTGCAAAGGTATCCTCAAAATTCTTCGGGTAATGTCAGCTCTTGAGTGGTGGCAGACGCATTCTGACGGGGTGGACGCCTTTTCGCATAATCATTGACAGCTCTGCCGTGATGGTAAATCCCAACAGCAATACGGCAGATTCCTTATTTTTGAAGAAATATTATGTATCCATTAATCAAAAAGTCTTTATGAAGAAGATAGTAATCGTTTTTTTTGTCGTGTTCATTGCCGCGGTGATGACCTCCACAGCCCAAACCGCCGAAAGTTATTTTGCAGCAGGTCTTGAAAAAGCCGAGAAAGGATTATATAAAGAAGCCCTTGCCGATTTTACCAAAGTAATAGAACTTAACCCTAAATCTGCCGTGGCATATACTAATCGTGGCAATGCTAAGAATGTTTTAGGTGATAACTATGGAGCTATTACCGATTGTAACAAAGCAATAGAACTTAATCCTCAACTAGCCGAGGCATATACTAATCGTGGTCTTGCTAAGTTCTCTTTAGGAGATAAATACAGTGCAATAGACGATTTTACGAAAGTAATAGAACTTAATCCTCAAAGTGCCGATGTATATGCTGTTCGTGGAATTGTTAAATCAGAATTAGGTGATACTAAAGGAGCCATTGCTGATTATACAAAAGCAATAGAACTTAATCCTCAACTTGCCGATGTATATACTCATCGTGGTGTTGCTAAGTTCTCTTTAGGAGATAACTATGCTGCTATTGCTGATTATACTAAAGCGATAGAACTTAATCCTCAATTTGCCGAGGCATATACTAATCGTGGATATGCTAAAAATAATTTAGGCGATAAAGAAGGTGCCATTGCAGATTACACAAAAGCGATAGAACTTAATCCCCAAGATGCATCGTCATATTTAAATCGTGGATATGCTAAATCGAGATTAGGTGATACTAAAGGAGCCATTTTCGATTTTACAAAGGCAATAGAATTTAATCCTCAATTCGCGGAGGCATATTATAATCGAGCTATCGTATATGGACAAGAAGGGAAGGAAACATTAGCTTGTGCTGATTTGCAAAAAGCAAGTGAATTAGGTCATAAAGAAGCGGAAGTAATGATAGAAGAAAACTGCAAGAAATAGTGATTGAATCACAGATTTCATATTTTTGAAGAAATATTAAATACCCATTAATCAAAAAGCCCTCATGAAAAAGAGAGTAATCGTTTTTTTTGTCGTGTGTATTGCCGCGGTGATGAGCGCCACAGCCCAAACCGCCGAAAGTTATTTTACAGCAGGTCTTGCAAAAGTCCAGAAAGGTTTGCTTAAAGAAGCCCTTGACGATTTTAGCAAAGCGATAGAACTTAATCCTCAATATGCTGCTGCATATAATAATCGTGGGACTGCTAAATCAGATTTAGATGATAAAAATGGCGCCATAACTGATTATACGAAGGCGATTGAGCTTAATCCACAACTTGCTGAGGCATATTCTAATCGTGGTCTTGCTAAATCCGCTTTAGGTGATAAATATGGAGCTATTGCAGATTGGACAAAGGCGATAGAACTTAATCCTCAATATGCTGAGGCATATTATAATCGTGGCAATGCTAAATCAGCTTTAGGAAATAAGAAGGGTGCAATTGCAGATTATACGAAGGCGATAGAACTTAATCCTCAAGATACTAAGGCATATTATAATCGTGGTGTAGCTAAAGATGATTTAGGCGATAAAGAAGGCGCAATTTTCGATTATACTAAAGCAATAGAACTTAATCCTCAAGATGCCATTGCATATTATAATCGTGGTGTAGCTAAAGATGATTTGGGCGACAAAAATGCCGCGATAGCCGATTATACGAAAGCCATAGAATTTAATCCTCAGTTTGCGGACTCATATTTTAATCGTGGTGTTGCTAAATATAGTTTAGGTGATAAAAATGGAGCCATTGCAGATTGGACAAAAGCGATAGAATTTAATCCTCAATATGCCAAGGCATATTATAATCGTGGTATAGTAAAAAAAGATTTAAGAGATAGCAATGGTGCCATTGCGGATTATAGCAAAGCAATCGAACTTAATCCGCAAGATTCCAAGGCATACTTTAATCGAGCACTGCTATATGGACAAGATGGGAAAGAAACATTAGCTTGTGCAGATTTACAAAAAGCAAAGGAGTTAGGTCATAAAGAAGCAGCGGCGTTAATTAAGGAAGCGTGCAGATAATAATTTTCATAATGTTAAGGATAAAATTTAGGGCAGTTCGCAAGAGCTGCCCTTTTTTGTTTTTATTGAATGACACCGAGTTTTTTGCCAATTTTTTCAAAAGCTGCGAGAGCTTTGTCTATATGGTCTTTGGTGTGTGCTGCTGAGATTTGCACTCTGATGCGTGCTTGTCCTTTTGCGACGACGGGATAAAAGAATCCGATGACATAGATACCTTCGTGGAGCAATTGTTCGGCGAATTGTTGTGCTAAGACGGCATCGTAGAGCATGATGGGTGTTATGGGATGGACGCCGGGTTTGATGTCGAAGCCGAGTTTTGTCATTTGTTGGCGGAAATAGAGCGTGTTTTCTTCGAGTGTGTCGCGTAGTTCTGTTGTTTCTTCGAGTATTTCAAAGATTGCTTGCGATGCACCGACAACGGAGGGGGGGAGTGAGTTGCTGAAGAGATAGGGTCTTGAGCGTTGGCGCAGCAATTCGATGATTTCTTTTCTTCCTGTGGTGAATCCGCCGATGCCACCGCCAAGTGCTTTGCCGAGAGTTCCGGTGATGATGTCCACTCTTCCGATGACATTGCAATGTTCGATAACTCCTTTGCCGTGTTTGCCCATGAATCCCATGGAATGACATTCGTCCACCATGACGAGAGCTTGGTATTTGTCGGCAAGGTCGCAAATTTTGTCGAGCGGTGCTATGGTTCCGTCCATAGAGAATACTGCGTCGGTAGCTATGAGTTTGAATCTTGCTCCGTCGGCATCGGCTTGTTGCAATTGTGTTTCGAGGTCTTCAAGATTGCACGATTTGTAGCGATAGCGTTTTGCTTTGCATAATCGAATGCCGTCAATGATGGATGCATGGTTAAGCTCGTCGGAGATGATGGCGTCGAGTTCATTGAGCAATGGTTCAAAGACTCCGCCATTTGCATCGAAGCATGCGGCATAGAGTATGGTGTCGTCAGTTCCACAGAAGTTAGCTATGGTGTGTTCGAGCTTTTTGTGAATGTCTTGTGTGCCGCAAATAAATCGGACGCTTGACATCCCATAGCCATGTGAATCGAGGGTTTGTTTGGCTGCTTCGATGACTTTGGGATGTGATGAAAGCCCTAAGTAATTATTAGCGCAGAAATTGAGAAGGGTTTGTTGGCTTCCTTCCACAGTGATTTCTGCTCCTTGCGGGGAAGTGATGATGCGTTCTTTTTTGTATAGACCATTATCTGTGATGGATTGCAGCTCTTGTGCGAGGAATTGTTGCATTGCTCCGTACATGTGTTATGTGCCTTTGATGAGTGAATAAAAACAAGTGCAAAACTACGGTAAGAAAGTGTATGGTATGAGCGATGGAGTGAAAGATATTAGAGAGAATTGCCATAGTTTTGCCGACGACAAGTAGATATTGAGAATGTAAAAGGAGTGATTTATGAAGCAAATATTGAATTTTATTGGCGGTGAGTATGTTCCGGCGCAAGGTGGGACATGGTTAGATAATTATGAGCCGGCAACGGGTAAGGTATATTCTTTGGTGGCAGATAGCGATGAGCGTGATGTGGCATTGGCTGTGGAGTCGGCGAAGCAGGCAAGCGTTCAATGGGCACAAACAAGTGTTGAGGAGCGTTGTGCTATTATGTTGCGTATAGCGGATGGCATTGAAAAAAGGGCAGAGGAATTTGCCTTGGCAGAAACGATTGACCAAGGTAAACCGCTGTGGTTGTCGAAGAATATGGATATTGCCCGCGCGGTGCATAATTTCCGTTTTTTTGCTACGGAGATAGTTCATTTTTCGGGGGCATCCCATTCCCAAAACACATCAATTAATTATACTCTTCGTTCCCCGATTGGCATTGTGGGTTGTATTTCTCCTTGGAATTTACCATTGTATTTGTTTAGTTGGAAAATAGCTCCGGCGATAGCAGCAGGAAATTGTGTTGTTGCCAAACCGAGTGAGTTAACACCGATGACAGCATCTATGTTGGGTGATATATGCAATGAAGCCGGCTTACCTGCGGGTGTGTTGAATATAGTTCATGGTTTGGGTAATAAAGTGGGCGCAGCTATTGTGTCCCATCCATTGGTGAAGGCAATTTCATTTACGGGCGGTACGGCAACGGGAGCAACGATAGCCCGCGAAGCAGCCCCGCAATTCAAGAAATTATCGTTGGAGCTTGGCGGTAAAAACCCCAATATTGTGTTTGCAGATTGTGCGCTTGAAGAGGCGGCGGTGCAATCGGCAAGAGCTGCATTTACTAATCAAGGTGAGATTTGTTTGTGTGGGTCACGTCTTTTTGTGGAGCGTTCAATCTATGACCGGTTCAAAGAGCGTTTTCTTGATGAAGTGAAGAAATTTACTGTGGGCGATCCTTTAGAACCGAAAACCCGCCAAGGAGCAATCGTTGCCAAAGTACATTATGATAAGGTACTTTCGTATATAGAATTGGCGAAAGAAGAAGGCGGCAATGTAGTATGCGGCGGCAAAGGCGTGATAGTGGAAGGGCGATGTGAGCAAGGATGGTTTATTGAGCCGACGGTGATAGAAGGTTTGTCCGCATCATGCCGCACCAATCAAGAGGAAATATTTGGTCCTGTGGTGACGCTTATTCCTTTTGACAGTGAGGAAGAAGTGATTGCAATGGCAAATAGTACGAAATATGGTTTGGCTTCGGTTATCTGGACAGAGAATGTTCGGAAAGCTCATCGAGTGGCTGCGCAGATGGAATCCGGTATAGTGTGGGTGAATTGTTGGTTAAACCGCGATTTGCGCACTCCATTCGGTGGTGTGAAACAATCGGGCGTCGGCAGAGAAGGTGGCAATGAGGCATTGCGCTTCTTCACCGAAGCCAAGAATGTGTGCATTGCTTATTGATTGGGTTTATTGCCCAATAAATCCTCAAGTGTTTGATTAAGACGGTTTTCCACATCCAAAGGAATGCCGTCTTCTGTTACCGAAGTATTGACAGCTCTTGATTGAAGTTCCCGCATCATTTCGGTTAATTGCTGTTTGAGCTGATTAAATTCATTGTTGAGAAATTTCTCAAGAGCTAAGAGGTTCATCAGCTCGGTTTCGAGTTCTTTTTCGGTCATATCGGAAAGTTTCCGCCCAATATGGGTTTTGTTTTTTACTCTATCCACGAGTATGCTGACATTGGTATCATTAGGTGAGCGTAACTCAACATTGTTCACATAGAGTAATTCATCTTCTTGCTCAAGCAAGTTGAGAGATTTTAACAGCATGATAAGACTTTTTTTGTCTATGGTGTACTGTACCAACATAGTATTTCCTTCGCAAAAGTTAATGGTGTCAAAGTATAAGACCGATTTTGTATTGCAACAAATATAGTGCAAAAATGCCTAAAGTGCAGCAAAGAAAAAATGACGAACATCATAGAAGGCATCAAGTATAACTATGCAGACAATGTATTGGCTCTATTGCCGGGATGAAGTCAAAGGGTATGTAACAAATGTAAAAATAGATGGTTTACTCTTGCAGTTCTCCAAGTGTGTTTTTTTATATTTGAGGTGTCCTATGAAAGTGATTATTATGTTCTGTGTGTGGATGTGCGTAATGTCTTCACTTTATGCACAAAAAGATTGCTCTGTCGCGCGTCCTGATTATATACCGCTTAGTGATATGGAAGGGCTGATATTTCGGGGCTTTCCCGGCGGATTATATGGCAATGGAAGTAATATTCCACCGATTGACCATACAAAGGCAGTGGAGAATGCTGTGCAATCACTTCAGCGACTCAATGCAAATGGATTACCGGACAATAATGGAAAAATAGTGATGATAGGTGTTGGTGCATCAAATCCCCGTACTGAGTTTAATGAGTTTATTCGTAATTATGCATCATACCCCGATAAAAATTCTTCATTGGCACTGATTAATACATGTATCGGTGGTCAGGGAATACAGAAAATGAATCAGCAAACAGATAATTATTGGAAACAAGCAAAAAAGATTATTGAAGACAGTAATTATTCGGTTAATCAAGTACAAATTGCATGGATTGAGACAGATAATACGCAACAAGCCGACACAGTTTTTCCTCGCGCACCGCTATCATTAGCAAAAGAATATCAGCAATTATTGGCAACATTGCATAAAGAATTTCCCCAATTAAAAATATGTTATCTTTCTGCTCGCGGCTATGCCGGATGGGTAGGCGATAATCAGAGTGTCGGCAAAGGATTAATGTTCCCCCGTGATTATTATAATGGCTGGGCTATTCGATTTTTACTTGATAGTGTTATGACCAATAAAGGCGATTATTCCTATACAGGAAAGGATGCCGTTATTCCGCTTGCAACATGGGGAAGTTATTTATGGACAAATGGAGAACAACCGAGAAAGGACGGTTTTTCTCTTGATTGCGAAACCGATATTGGACCCGACGGTTTGCATTTAACGGTTGCCGGCGAAAGAAAAATGGGATCATTACTCTTTAATTCATTTATGGCAAATCCAAGTGCAAAGTCATGGTTTACGGCATCGAAAACAACAGCCATTGCTGAACAAAATATATCCGCTCCTTTTGGTTTATTGATCAATTCTCATGCGACAACATTATTTCTTTCCGCGTCGGATTCGGGGGAATTTCCCAAGCGAATAACTCTTTATTCTCAATGTGGTGAAATTATAGTATCCGCTCAATTATCTGAACCGTCAATGGATATATCATTTCTATCGAATGGGATATATTACGCTGTAATGCAATATAATAATCAGACACAGTGTCAGGCTTTGACCATAGTCAGATAAATAGTTTTTTTCATTTCAATCCAATGCGATGACGCGTGCTGTCGGTTTATTTCGTAAATTCGTGAAATGATAAGAATTACCACATACATACGGAGGCACTATGTCTTCCATTGTTTCAAAAGGGAATTGCTTCACATCACTTCTCATTCTGATAGTAATACTTTGTTCTCGGGGATTGGTTTCTGCGCAAGCTATACCTATATCTCATGGAACACAATTTTTCGTGGCTTTTATGCCCAATGTGCATGACACGATTTTTTCGCGTGATTCATTGCGTTTGTTTTTCACAGGCAGAAAAGATATTGTTGTTACTGTGAATGCTCAAAGCCGCACGGGGGCTAATGCAACAAAAACGGTCACTTTGGATGCTAATGGATTTGGAGCACTTGCTTTCCGTTGGCAAGAGTATGAACCATTGGGTATGTCAATTACCAATGGGAGAATGAAGAATGGTGACAATGGTACAATAGGTCTGCCTTATTTTTCTATTGCCTCTCCTGAACCCATATCAGTCAATGCTTTGAACCAAGCCGATTTAACCAGCGATGCCGCTCTTATCTATCCTATTGAGGCATTAGGCAAAGAATATAAAATCATGGCTTACAATTCCGATGGATTCAAAAACATGTTGGAACCATCACTATTAGATGATCACTCTACGGCTTCGCAAGCAATTATCCTTGCTACCGAAGATAATACAAAAGTGGAAGTCCAATCCTCGGTGTCGCTTGTCGGGCGCAATACTCAATCGTTTACCGTTACCTTACAAAAAGGCGAATCATGCTTACTGCAAGCATTAATTACCCTTTCTGCTTTGTCGCCCGATATTACAAACACTATTGTCAAAGCAGATAAACCCATTGCTGTTTTTGCCGGACATCAACGTTCGCCCGTGCCGGATACATTACCCACATCGCGCGATCATCTTTTTGAGCAAATGCCGCCTCTCGAGCTTTGGGGCAATGAATTCTTTGTTGCTCCGATTGACATTTCTTCCATCAACTCCGTCCCCAATGACCGTGTGCGTATCATCAGCCAATTTGACAATACCGAAATAATAATTAATGGTGCGCTTACTAAGGTGCTGTCGCGTTCAGAGGTCTATACCATCAAAGCAGTAGGTCCTATGCGCATATTTGCTTCGGCTCCGATACTTGTGGGATATATGAAAGGCACGGCTGTGTCGGCTGCTCCGCCCAGAGATGGCGATCCGGCTTTTATGATTGTGCCGCCATCCCGACAATACCGCAAAGAATACCTTGTTGCCAATCCGCTCTTTGTAGGCACAAAAGACAATCCAAACAGTAAAGTCTATCTGTCAAATTTTATTACCGTCATTATTGCCAATAGAGCAAAAAACTCTCTCTTATTGAATGGAAAAAGAATACCGCCCGAAACCCAATTCAAAAATTTCGCCTCTTCAGCCGCAGGTAAAAACTGTTTGGAATATATATATGCCCATATCAAAGTAAATGACGGAACTAATCTCCTTACTGCTTCCGAAAGCTTCGGCTGTTTTGTCAGCGGCTATGGTTATTTGGATTCCTATATGTTTTGGGGTGGCATTCAGCCCATACCGGATACTAAACCTCCTTTTCCGTCACTCACTGCAAAAGGCGATACAACACTTTGTTTTGGTTTAACGGCTCCCCTTACTGTTACCGGAGGCAATGGAACATATAAATGGACTCCGAGCAACACACTCGATTGCCCAACATGCGCTTCTGTCAATGCCAATCCCAGAAAATCAACACGCTATATCGTCGAATCAAAAGATGTCTTCGATTGCCCTATTTTCGATACCGTTTGGGTGAACAGGACTTTTTTCCAAGGTGGTAAAGTATGCAATGACACAGCAGTATGCCTTGGAGCAAAAGCCCAACTCTATGCTTCCGATGCTCATAGATATGAATGGTATGGAGACCCCTCGCTGTCATGCAACCATTGTCCCAATCCAACGGTTGCGCCTCGCAAAAAGACCAAAATCTATGTCAAAATATATGATGTCAATGGCTGCCTCAGACTCGATTCCGTCACGGTGGACATTACTCTATTGCAAGCAACTGCCGGACCCGACAGAAGTATATGCCCGGGTTCCAATGTGGAACTCAATGCCACAGGAGGCGATATTTATACATGGCGAAAAGACCCTACTTTATCATGCACCGATTGTCCTAATCCCATTGCTTCACCGCTCAAAAAGACCATATACTATGTTCACATCCAAACAAAAGAAGGATGCTACCGTGACGACACCGTCATAGTGGACACCAAGGCATTGGTCACTGAATTGGGTAATGACACAACCGTATGTTCAGGTATGTCCGTTCGTTTGCAACCCATAGGAGGAAAAACCTTCCAATGGCGACCCGACCCCACGCTCTCTTGTTCGGATTGCCCCACACCACTTGCCACCCCAACACAAAAAACAACATATTATGTCACCGCTTATGATCAAACGTGCATCGCTTATGATTCCATCACCATCTCAGTAGATGGCGTAAAAGCCGATGCAGGGGCAGACACAGCAGTATGCAAAGGAGAGGCAATCGCTCTTACGGCAAGCAAAGGAATACGATACCAATGGCGAAAACATCCGACACTGATTTGCGACGATTGCCGCACTACCATCGTCAAACCAACGGAAACAACAACATACTATGTCAGAATTTATCAAACGCCCGATTGTTCCGCCGAAGATTCCGTTACTGTCACCGTCAAAAACTTCACCATCACCGCCTCCGATGATGTCACTCTCTGCGCACAAGATTCCGTCCAACTCTCCGCTGTCGGCACTCAATCCTATTTCTGGTATCCTGCCGAAGGACTCTCATGCACTCAATGCCCCAATCCCATAGCCAAACCCAAAACAACAACCACATATTATGTGCAAGGCAATCAATCCGCGCAATGCTTCGCCATAGATTCCGTGACAATCACTCTCACATCCATGAATACCACCATAACGCCATCACACACTATTTGTCAAGGACAAAGCTCCACTCTCACAGCAAGTGGAGGAAAACGCTATCGTTGGTATGGAGCATCAGATATACAATGCAGTGATTGCTCCGAAACTCTCGTCAAACCAACACAAACAACAACCTATTATGTAGAAATAAACGACGATTATTGCAAAAAAACGGACTCCGTCACAATACAGCTATCTGACCATACTATCGCAATCGGCAATGACACAATACTCTGCCAAGGACAACAGATTATGCTCAACTGTTCGCCATCGCCACGCTATGATTGGTTTCCCAAAGACGGCTCCCTTTCTTGTTATGATTGTCCTTCGCCACTTGCAAGCCCTTCACAAACAACAACATATTACTGCATAGCAACAAATGAATATGGTTGCACAGCCACAGACTCACTCAGCATTACCGTCAAATCATGCACCCAAACAATGACTATTGACATGGGAACAACAACAGCGTGTAAAAGCATAGCACGCATGATCACCATCACCAACCCACACAAAAACAAACCCGTCACACTTACTGTGACAATGCCATCAACCAATAGCGATGCATTCTCAATCAATCCGGCAAATTTTCCCGTGCAATTCGCTGCCGATGAAGCCAAACAATTCGCCATCACATACGCGCCCACAACATTCGGCAACCATTCTGCCGACTATATCTTCCGTTTCAGCACAGGCGAAGAACTCCATTACCATATCTTTGGCAATCATCAACCGACAACCATGCAATTAACCGCCAATGACACAGCCGCCATTGAACCCGGCAAACCCATCACACTCACCATCAATGCTCTCGCGGATGATTGGAATCATATCCAAGCCGATTCACTACGACTTACAATCCATTATCCCGCAAGAATGATGGCACGAAGCTCTCAACCAATCACAACAGGCGCAATAAATGCCGATTGGAACATACAAGAAACAATACAAAACCAAGGACAAAATCAATATATACACCTTGATCTCAATGGAACAGAACTTCGCAACAATGGCACCATAGTCCATATACCATTCACCGTATTCTTAGCCGATTCACTCCAATACCATATCTTTATCAATGGCATCACAGGCAATTGCTTTATTATCCAACCCGCACAAGCCACAGTCAGCGTCACATCGTGCTTTGCTCAAGGGCGGCTCATCAGCACCAGCGACACCAAATACTCCGCAACCATTGACCAAACAGCAGGCAATATCATAGTGCGTTACTCGCTCGGCTTCGCATCATCAACCGCCATCACACTCTATAATGCAATGGGAGAAAAAGTCGCAACCTTGCTCCAAGACATGGTTCCCAAAGGCGAACATACACTCAATTACACCCAACAAACACTCCCGCATGGACTTTATTATCTGCATTTCAATGCCGGCACATATTCGGTAATGTTACCATTTCTGCATTGATAACCGTTCGACGATTTGAAAAAAAACGGCTGTCCATAGTATCTATGTGATAGCCGTTTTTATGTGCATCTCCAATTACTAACAATGCTTCGGCAATGCTTTAACTTTTGTGTTTGTCTTATCAAAATTTTGTAGTTTTGGAAAAAGAAATGACGACCTGCTATAATAGGGAACATTCGTATCAATCTAAAGAATTATGCTACAACAAGATGGCGGGTAACAAAAATAGACAACCTTTCGCCAAGTGGCATATTTTTTTACAAATTTGCAATTACTTTTAATTAAATTTGAAGATGAAAATATTAGGCAATGAACAGCATAAAATTATTCACGGAGACGCTTTACACGTGTTAAAATCGTTACCTGACAATTCTGTGGATTTAATTTTTGCAGACCCACCCTACAACATTGGTAAAAATTTCAATGGACACATTGAAAAATGGGAAACGGAAGATGCATACCTTGAATGGTGCTATGAGTGGCTTGACTTGTGTATTCAAAAACTCAAATCAAATGGTAGCATTTATGTCATGACAGCCACTCAGTTTATGCCGTTCTTCGACATTTATCTCCGCAAGAAGTTAGATATACTTTCGCGGCTTATTTGGTATTATGACAGTTCAGGGGTTCAGGCAAAAAAATATTATGGTTCAATGTATGAGCCGATTTTATTTTGTGTAAAAGACAAAAAAAACTACACGTTTAACACCGATGACATTTTGGTAGAAGCAAAGACCGGCGCAAAACGCAAACTTATTGACTATCGCAAAGCCATTCCCACTGTCTATAATTCAGAGAAAGTTCCGGGCAATGTCTGGGAATTTGCAAGGGTTCGCTATCGAATGGACGAATATGAAAATCACCCAACACAGAAACCAATCGCCCTCCTCGAAAGAATCATCAAAGCAAGCTCAAACAAAGGTGATGTAGTTATGGATCCGTTTTCGGGAACATTTACTACATGCTTTGTAGCAAAAGAACTTGGCAGAAAGTCCATTGGTATAGAACTTCAAGACGAGTATGTAAAAATCGGCTTACGGAGATTACACTTAGCCAAAGAGTTTAATGGTGAACAACTACAAAAGGAAATCCGCACATTCGAAACCGAGAAATTGGCTGTTGCAAACACTTTAAATTTATTTGATGGATCAAATGGAAAATATATTCACAGCAAACATTAAATCTGTTTTAGAAAAATATTTCGGCAATAATGCCAATGATATTTTTGATAAGAGCCAACTGATTCAATATCTAAACGAAAAAACACGTTCTGCGAACAAAGGATCCAAATCTCGTTCGAGTTTTGCAAATCTTTATGCTGTTTATGTTATAATTGAAGATTATATTGCTAATGGCTTTGACAAAAAAGGTCATTATTCACAATACGAAGGTGCAGCGTTTGTACAACTTTTCAAACGCCAAAGACAACTGCCTTTTGGAAATAAACTTCAAAATCACGCATTAAATAACAGAATGAATGCGGAATTTCAAAAATATTTTCCAAATTCTCAGTATATTCCAATACTTCGTAACCATGAAACCAATCGTTATTGGATTAATGAAAACCTTTTGAAAATAAATGTTGGAAGAAAAAACTTCAATATTGCAGAAGCGGTCATCGAAATCATTAACGAGTATGCCAAGACAAAACAAGATGCTTTTCAACGCTTCATAAAATCGTGTGAGGAGTTACAAGACATTGGCAAAACCACCCCAAAAAAAATTGAGGAATTTGTTGTTGGTTTACTTGCACCAAATATTGATGCACGACTCTTTGAAATTGTTAGTTATTCCATTCTTAAATATTTCTATCACGAGCAGCAGATATTTTGGGGATATGAACTTAAAAAGCTAAACAAAGAAAATTTAAAACTTTACAAAACAGGAAGAACTAATGCCAATGACGGAGGTATTGATTTTGTGATGAAACCACTTGGGCGATTCTTTCAAGTAACAGAAACATTAGACTTCAAAAAATACTTTCTCGATATTGATAAAATTCAAAAATATCCAATCACTTTTGTTATCAAATCAACCGAACCGACCGCAGATTTGTTAAAAAAAATTAGGGACAATGCCGTTAAGACATATTCCATTAAAGCCATTGTTGATATCTATATGGACTGCATTGAAGAAGTCATAAATATTCCAACTCTCAATCAGAGATTTAATGATGCCGTTACACAAGGACATCTCAAAAAAATCCTTGACGAAATTGTAATTCAAAGTAAAGTTGAGTTCAATTATGAAGATATAGATGATGAATAGCAATGCAGCATCCTAAGGCAATTGTGCCTCAATCTTGCTATTGCAAATTTGAAGAAATACTTTTTATTTGGTTCAATGATGCTAAAGTCAGTTTTCGAAAGAAGTGAAAATTCGTAGAATATCACTTCTGTGAATCATTAAGTCATAAAAAAAAACGCCTCGGGATTTTCCGAAGCGTTTTTGCTGTATGTTTACCCGCCCAACTGACTACTATCAAGCGTCAGCGTGGGCGTATATGCCGAATAGACCGACCCATAACCCGCTCGCAAACGATAATACCACACGCCGCTTTTTACGGTATGGGGTATAGTCGTTGTGTTCTGATTCCACATTAAATTCCAATCCGTTTGATTGTCCGATTCTTCCAAATGATAGCCATTTGCCCAATTCACCGAAGAGCAAACAAAATTGCCACTAATGAAATTGAAATCTTGCGGAGTGTCCAAAGCAAATACCTTGGTTATGATAATCGGTTGGCTGAAACCGCCCGCATTGCGAGCTTCCACCCGACAATGAATGCCACCCGTCAGGGGTTCCGGCACAGGCACTTGGGTATCGCTGCCCGAATATATTTCCGTCCAATTTGCTTGGTCTGCATCGGGAGTAATAGCCACCCGATAGCTTGTGGCATTGTCCACCGCAGTCCATGACAAAATGCCATTGAGTAATACCAAATTTGTGACGGGTTCGGGCGGTGTGGTGCCTGTATTTTGCCCTTGCTGCGAAGCACGAACAAATCCCAAGGCATTCAATTTCACATCATCGTCGCCCCATATCATCACACACCAACGGTACAGAGTTCGCAAGTTTTTGCTGTCCTCATCCCATTTCACTACAAAATCCTGACGAGCTATTTTTGCCTCAATCGTTTCATCATCCCGTGCATCATCGGCTGATTGCGCTGCTGTAAGCGCATTTTGCAATCGCGTGATAAGGATTGCCGGAAGAACAGGCGTTACCGATGCTGTCACACGGGCAGCATTGACCGTGATAACTTGATTCACCCGTGAGAATTGATCTTCTTGTCTGCCCGGATAAGGCAAATGAAAACCATAGGCAATAAAATGTTCGGCAATTTGGAATAAATCACGCGCTATTTCACGAGCTATCTCATATTCCGAGCGCATGAACTGTAATTTTTCCAAAAAAATTGCTGTGGCATCCTGACTTTCGCCTTCCTCGATTGCCAATGCTGTGCGCATGGTTGTGTAATCGGTATATGGCGTTCCGCCTGCCCACGTAGCCACCGCTGTGGGTAATCCGGTTAGTTCCGACGAATAATCGCCAAAGAACTGTTGCAATAAATCAAGACGTTCGGCACGTCCGGCGAGAGTATCTCGCGTGAATGCATTGTCGCGTATCATACGACCTCCATAAAAAATGAGTGAATAAAAAATAGGATATTCCACGACATACAACATTTGTAGAATATCTTTTTACTTCTTGGGTACGATGAAGCAAAAAAATCATAAGCAATGGATGAATAGTACATAAATGATAATGAAAAAATTACAAACAATACCCTATATTTTATCCCCATACACGATAAAAACACCGATGAATACGAACAATGCACAGATGAAGAACTTTTATAGACAGAAATAGCAATCATGAACATTGAAGTAGCAAAGAAATGCGATGAAGTAGCAAAGAAATGCGATGAAGTAGCAAAAAAATGAGGTGAAGTAGCAAAGAAATGCGATGAAGTAGCAAAAAAATGAGGTGAAGTAGCAAAGAAATGCGATGAAGTAGCAAAAAAATGAGGTGAAGTAGCAAAGAAATGCGATGAAGTAGCAAAAAAATGAAGTGAAGTAGCGCTACGACGGTGCATTTTTCCTCTACGACGGTACATTTTTCCTCTACGACGGTACATTTTTCCTTTACGACGGTACATTTTTCCTTTACGACGGTACATTTTTCCTTTACGACGATGCATTTTTCCTTTACGATGATGCATTTTTCCTTTACGACGGTGCATTTTTCCTTTACGACGGTGCATTTTTCCTCGTCAATGGGATATAATAGGGTTGTCAAAGTACATTTTTGCCCTGTTTTGGGGCTTTTTTTGTGTTCTTTCTTGGATTTTTGATAAACGATAGGTCTTACAAGGAACAAACGGTAATAACTGCTGTGATTGCTACTCTTTGCAATGAAAGAGCGTGAAAACATTATGGCTGCTTTAGTATGCGATTGACTGTGGTTTTGGTCTGATATGATTTCGGGTGCTTTCCTTTCAAAGCGTCGGTAATAACGGATGAGGTAAATGATTAGTTTTTTGTGGATTGGGGGAAATGTATAGATTCATAATCACGGAATACTATTATGGCAGATGTAAATGTCTTAATGACATATCAGAGACAATAATAATCCTATTCTGACAGAAAATACAATTGAAATCAATTTGGCACAATTTATCTGCTATGCGTTTTTTTTCATTTACTAAAGGAGAATTTATTATGATGAGTAAGTATAACATCACTCCATCTTGCCAAAAATTATTTAGACAAGAGAAAGATAACACATGTTGGGCAGCTACAGCAAGGACATTACTTTACTTTTCGAGAAGAGAAGAAATTCCGGAAAACAACTTTATTGAGATTACAAGAAACTTTCAATATGGTACCTGTTCAAGTGCATACAGAATGTGCAATAAGCCTGAAAGTGATGTTAGAGTACAAGAGGTATTATCTACAAAGTTTAGATTACCTTGTTATTTATGTGTTACTGATTTTGACAATGCAATTACAAGTCTAGTTAATAACAATATACCTTTTGTTTTGAATCGCAGCAATCCACGTAGTGAAATTGGACATTCTTTTTTTGCGCTTGGTGGTAAATTGGCTTATTACAAACAAAATTGTTACATATATGAAACATACAAAAGCATAGAACTTTTTGATCCATCAAATGGTACTATCTTAACATATAGCAGAAATGAAATAGTCAATAGAGTCACATCAATATTGTTTACAGTGAGTAAAAATCAATATACGTGTTATTCAATTGTTTGAGAAAGATGGGGCGCAAATATTCAAAGTTTACGCCCCATTTCTATTTTTCATCAATGCAATACAATCACGGACATTGATTGTGTGTGCAATCCTTGTTTTAATCGTACCATATACACACCGCTCGATAATTCTTTGGTCGAAAGTGTGACGCTTGTGGTCATGGGTGCACTGAATACCGTCAAGCCCTGACTGTCGAGTATTTCTACTGTGGCTTTGCCTCCCGACCACACCACGCTTAGCTCATCATTGGCGGGATTGGGATAAAGTCGTATGCTTTGCTGTTGCATCGGTAATTCATCAAGATTGAGTGTCAAGGTATGACCTGATATTTTGCTCATTTCTTCATTGTCATAGACCAATGCAGTATTGCGAATAAATGAGGTATTTTCATTGCCGTAGGTCACAATGCGATATTCTTCTTCATTGCCATTAAAAAGTGTCAGCTCAAGCCGTGAGAGAGTATATTCTCGCAAGGGCATCGAAGGCAAAATCCATTGTGCGCCATCGCTTTTGCGTTCAAGATAGGCGGTGGCTTGTTGCGGATTGCTGCCGCTGAAACTGTAGCGCAATTGCTCATCATCACCGACGCGGAACCATGCAGTGGCTAAAGTATCAATCGTTTGATAATAGGGATGCTGCATTCTTTGCGGCAATGTCGAATAAGGATACAGCATATATTCTTCATCATTGATGCTGGGAGTGCCTATACCAAAAGAGCCATTTTCATTGCCGAAGGAAGCAACAGAAAGTGAGCGCAATTCATTGCCTTGACCAAAGCGATAATAGTGTTGTCCCGAAGAACGAATCTGATAAGGGTCAAGAACAATACCATTATCAACGGTTTTATTATAGATGCGATGATTGCGCCACCAATCATTGAGCAATACCGAACCGCGTGCCGCAACATGGGATTGAGTAACATTATTGTGGTCAATCATTTGCACAAATTCTCTGATGGGAGGATAGGCATGGGTTTGCGGTAAACTGAAAATACTTGTCACTCCACCGGCTTGATGGCGGAATGTCAGATTCATGGCTCTTTGGGTATAACTATTGACACAGCCATACCAATTAACTGGCGGATAATCCTTAAAATAGGCGGCTGTTCCGGCAGAAATACTCGGCTGATCAAGCGATGCCGGAGGCGAAATTGGCATCGGATAGCTGTAAGCACCCATCCACAGATGACCTAACCATCCCACGCCAAAGCGATTGGGTTGCATAGTGCCCGCAATGGTCGTATCATAAAACCAATGACCGCGATCGGATAAAAAATTCACTGCGCTGCCGCCTTGATGCACTTCCCATACCACACGGTCAAGATGGAAATCCGTCGTCGTATGTCCGGGATAATAGGTCTGAAAATGGCAATACGCCGAACTGTCATCTGCATGCCATAATTCACGATAGACCACAGGAAAATGATGACTGAGAACAGTGTCGAAACTTTGTGTCATGGTGCTTGAGCAAAATATGGTCGAATCATGTTTAAATAAAACACTGTATGGCGTTGGTATATCGAAATTGGGCGATAAGCCATAGACAATAGTGCCATTTTGCACACGCAAACGGGTGGTAAAAATATTTTCTCGCGGCACACAGGTATTTTTTTCCTGCCACACTACAATACAATCATTTTCTTTTTGACCACGCAGATAACGGCTATAAGGATTCAAGGAAGGATGGCGAGCATCGAAGACGGGATCATAACAATTCAGCGGATGGGTAAATCGGAAATTCACGGTATTCACAAGAAATCTATCAATAACACGAGGTTTTTTCCATCCGGCAATAATACCACGTTGCGCACATGAATACACATAAAAATTCACACTGTCGGAAGCATTAATCATCGGCGTTCCATAATCACTCAACACATTAGAATGGACAGTATCGAGAGAAACACCATGTGATTTATTGATTATGGTATCACGTCGAAGGGCGACAATGCTTTCGACAATATGTTGTCCCGTAAAGGGCGTTCCGTCACCCGAATAGGAGGATGTGCAACCATAGACAATAAAGCTATTATAGGTATTCATCGTGCTGTCAAAACGAACAATGATTGAAGGATAGGCGCAGGTATCATTAAAATTTTTTCGATCATGATGACGAATCGTGTCGCTGATAAGAATTTCATTATGCCATTGCAGGGCATTGGTATTGGATGCCATCGCCATTGGTTTGCTCACACGATAATAGACACCTGTTCGGGCTGATGCCCCCACAATTTTTTTATGATAAACAGCATGATAGACCACCGAATCACCTTCGACCCATTTGTTTTGCACGGAATCATGGCGCATGATGCTATGGGCAACAAGTTTGGTTTGATTGCTATGGGCTAAATCACCCGTAAAGCGGTCGGGATATTGCACCCGCACTCGAAAGATTTTGCCTTCGCCGGGGAGTAATTTCACCATAACGGAACGGTCTTGACCAATAACAGTATCTATTTTTTGATAGAGTGCGGGATTATTGCGATAATTATACACGCTGTCAAGATACGGATCATCGGCACCGAGTTCAGTCACACGCAAAAGTGCATAATGATTATTGCTTGCTTGCACATTAAATGGCAAAGTAATCATTCGCGCACCGCCTTGTTTATAGCGTTGTTGTTGCCAAAATGAAGTAGTACCCGTTGTTAAAGAATCAAATTCTGACGTAGAAAAAAATTGTAATGTATCACCTGTTTGACTATTGCGAATAAGCGGATTAGTGCGCCTATTAATAATGCCAACATAAAATTCTTTTGTCATGGGAATATTCACGGTGTCTTTATGGCGTAACAGTGTAATATCCAAATATGTAGTATCCCAACCGTCGCGCAAATCTCGTCGGACTGTGGGGATGGTCATTAAACGTGAGGAGTTAAAAGAAAAAATAGAATGCATAAGAGAGGTATCATTATTGCGAGAAGAAACAAGTTCACGAAAACCTTTGCCATACCAACCCATTAATTCTAAATTCATTAAAGTATCGCCTATTTTGTGAATATAATCATGTACTTTGCATACTTCATGACGAATGGATTTTCTGCCCATATAAATTCTGTTTTTAGAAATACCGAGTATGGTAGCGGTGCTATCAAAATGTATATAATCATCCATATTCGAGGCATCGCCCTGTACAAGAAAATCCGATCCAATGGCATTACTTTTAAGAATACTGTCGCCCACCGTCAATTGTTCATTATATAAACGGGCTTGAGTAATACCTTGATATGGTGGACTCATGGCGCAACCAAAAAATAAACCTTGTACAGTACGCATAGTATTCCATAAATCATAATTGCCTTGATTTTTATGTGCTATGGCGGTATCGATATCTACTAAAGCATCAGAATGAAATCGGTCATAGAGTAATCCCTTTGTTCCGAATATAAGCCCATACCACAATGACAAACGAACTTCTTCCCCTGTTTGTACTCGTGCATTATTATTGCGTGCATATTTACGATTTTTTTCTTCAACATATTGTGCTTCGATATTGCCATGAAAATTAATATAGGAATACCAAGGTTTGCCATAAAGAATATGAGGATTGAGATAATAGTAATAATACATTCCTGCTTCAAGTTGCAATTGCATTGAAGGGTCACGAGGAAATTGTGCCATACGGTGAAATCGTGTGGAAGATGGCGAAGAATTCCAACTTTTTGCCGTTGCTATCAATGGTGTCTCTAAACCTTGTGGAATAATAGTATCACCGAATGTCATATTTGTAAATAATTCATAGGATGCACCATAGCGATCACCGCCATAGAGTGAATCGAAAATAAACCATTTCTTTGCACTCATGGCATCGGCTCTGTCATGATGAACAGGGCGAAAGCCATATCTGTGGCGTAGGGCATAAAAATGTTTATCTTCAAAATTTGCATAATAGACATTATCGTGTTTAGTGGCATTTTTCATCCGTGAGAGTACATAGGGAATATAGGGAGCGGGATTGCCTAAACTACTTACCTTAGGAACTGCAAACCATGTAGTGGGTTGTTCGGTGCAGTGCATATATTGCTCCGAGCCGCCGCCTTCGGCATGGGTTTGTCTATTAAAAAAACGATTGAGATAGCGCACATATAAATATTGAAATACTTTCGGTTCATCAATGGAATAATAACGCCACAATCGCAGATTGGGTACGCTGTCTTGCATACGTCGTATGCTGCCTTGCACATTATGGGTAAACCATATAGCCATAGTTTTATCCCAATGTCCACGAAATGTTTTGCGTGCATTTGGTGTTTCCAAACGCACCCAATTAATATTCACATTGCACGTAGGGAAATATTCTATGCGTATATCAAAACTATCTATGCGTCCAAGTGGTTTATCGTCATATTCACCTAAGCGAAAAGGGGGATTAAAAGAAGTTGTATCATCTTCAGATAATTTTGTTTTAAAAAAAGCGGATAAAGTAACGTCGCAGGTATCACTGAATTTTGGTACCATGGAACGGCGAATAATAATAACAGTATCTGAATCAACAGCCACTAATTTACTGTCCATCCAACGACCGCGACTATAATAATCAATATCTGCTTTATTGCCGATATTGTCAATTAATAAGCTGTCGAATTTAATATAACTCTTAGCAAATTTAATCGAATCATTACGAATGAAAGGAACTGTAATCGGTATCGTAATTTTGAGAACAATAGGGTCTGTGGTATCGCTTTGAAAGACGGTATCGGCACGACGCAGATTAATGGCAAAATACCATAAAGTATCTGAATTCACCAATCCTTTATGTTCTTGAATACCCGAAAGAACGGTCAGACCTGTTGAGGGTGCTGATGCAGTGGTGAGGGCATAATGATTGCCAACAAGAGTACCTCCCGTTTTTTGTGCAAAACCGAATATTGCGCCCGTTGTATCGCCCGTGGCAGGTTGCCAGCGTTGATTGGTAATACGCAAAGGGGCTTCCGGATCCCATTGCATTGCAGGAGCATAGCCCGTACCTGTCAATACATCATGGTTCGTGGAGATATAGATACGTTCATTCGAGGTACGAGGAATATTGTTGAGAGCAAAAATAAGATTAGCATCCAGATTATATTTTTCATTAAAAAAATTAAAATGCAAACGCCGATTGATAGTTCGCGGTGCAGCACCCCATTGCGGACCAAGTAAAAATTTCTTGGGGTGCATTGCCCATAATGTCGTATCGGTAAAATTGATATTGATAGCCATTGTTATAGTGTCCTCACCTGTGGGCATAACAATGCCATTATAATAATCTGCCGATGGCGGATCGAAAGGAAATTGGGCATAACAGAAAGAAGAAGTCAGAAAAAACAGTGCCGTGATTGTGAGTATGGTTTTTTGCATGGCTCACTCTCCAATCATAATGGCACGTTCACGTGAAACAGCACCGGTACTCATTTTTACGATATACATTCCGGCGGATAAGCCCATAAGGTCAAGAGGAATATTGTGCTCACCTTCGGATAATTCACCATTGAAAAGGTCTTTTATTCTGTTGCCTTGCAAAGAATACAGAACTATAGAATAGTTACCTTGTTGTTTGAGCGACACAGGCAAAAGAGTTTTTCTGTCTTTTTGAACAGGGTTAGGAATATTTTGATGAATTTTGAAAGAATCGTATTCAGCAACAGAATTGACATTTACTGTGCGCCAATCAAGACCAAGATAGACAGCGAAGCAACCATCACTACCACCAAAAGCAATATCATTTATACCATCTTTATTAACATCACCAATACACGAAACCCAGTCGCTATAACCACAATAACCACGTCTACAAAAGGCAACTGCGGTAGGATTGTTTATTGACAATCCGGTATAGATGACAAGGACTTCTTGTTCTTGACCATTTTCTTTTATTATTGAAGGAATTATAAAATCTTCATTCTCGTCCCCATCAACGCTGCATTCTAAATATGACCATAATTCTCCTCCTAATGACTTTTCTTTTACAAAGATAAGTCTGTCATTCGCAATTGTATATCCGACTCGTGTAACCTTATTTTCTCCCGGTTTAACAGCTTTGGTCAGCATAAGGTAACTCTGTCCTGTTCTTTTATTCCAATAAAAATAATTACAACAGGGTTCATAAATCTTCTCATCCGAACTTCCTTTGGACTTTTCTATACTATCAAGTTGTTCCAAGGCAACAGATGGTTGATTGCCTGTATAGGTAATAGTGACGGCATAGATAGTAAAACTTTCAAAAGA
>Ga0209570_1000838_pt1 | contig 24108 bp, 15 predicted proteins | sample EBPBio172007_DNA_FD_185861 | JGI IMG/M metagenome (GOLD analysis project Ga0209570, IMG submission 185861) | Wastewater treatment Type I Accumulibacter community from EBPR Bioreactor in Madison, WI, USA - Reactor 1_9/17/2007_ DNA (SPAdes)... | ecosystem: Engineered > Bioreactor > EBPR >... | reverse complement strand
ATATACATTTTCGAGATACCGCTGATCCTCGATTGATTTGGAAGAATTAAACATTTTTTTACGCAAGAGATAAAGATCATCTTCTGTAAATCTAAATCCAAACCCGGTTGTCTTTTGTCGGTGAAGTATAATTTCCTTAACTCTTCTTCTGTTCAATTCTTCAAGTGAGATTAAAAAGGTAAAGAGGGAAGAAGCCTTAAAATTTGTTTTAATGAATTGCCATCCTGTGCTCTGAACGGTGGTGATCCATAAAATATTTACGCTTGTCATCGAGATGATATAAAGCATCGTTTTTAATGCTTCAAATCCATCAACACTCCTCACAAATGTTTTGTGAAGGTTTATCAGCAATACAGTTTTACCACGGAATCGTTCATTAAGGTCGATGATTATGGCTTCTACCGACTTTAAGTCGTTGTAACCAAATGCTTCTGAAATTAACTTTCTGAGCTCATCAACCGTGCTGATCCTTTCGAGAAAATAAAACTCCAAATATTCACCAGGACGCAGCAAATCGTTTTTGATAAAATAGAGACATGAGGTTTTGCCTGTTCCGGGTGCCCCTGTTATCAAAACAGAGGATGGAAGTTTGTTTTTAAACCGGTTTTGAGCGTCACTAAAAATATGCTTTATTTCCTCTTTTCCGAGGAACATCTCAGAAGACTCTAATGAGGTGCCATCGAACAACCTGCGGTAGATAAACGGCAGACCATTTAAGATTTTATCCAATCTAAAAAGATCCTCTTTATACGATGTCCCGAGTTTACCGGAAAGTATCTTGAATCTCTCATAACTTCTTGCAAACAGAGGAATAATAAACCGTTTATAAATACTGTTTACTGCCGCTTTTACAATGTGAAACATTTTTTTTATTGCAACTTTGATAAATCTGAACAGGTAATTCACCTTTGAAGAAAAGGTATTATTCTCATGTTTTAATTCTCTATCCAATTGAGGAGCTTGCCGGATCAACCTTTTGATCTCAGTTACGGCTACCTCTGTTTTATCGGCGACCTGTTTATTGATTGCTTGTTCAAGTTTATCGTTGTTATTCTCAATTTCTCTCAAACGATTCAGGAAGCTGCTGTTTACGCTGTCAAGTATGTCCTCAACACCTTCGAAGTCTTCGGGGTCTTCGTGCATCCTTTTAACAATTGAGTCGAGGTAATAATTTACGCTTGATTCAAGGTTTCTTATCTCTTTTAAGGCAGAATCCACATAGTCAACGAGAAACTCATTTACATCACCAATCTCCCGGGGAAGTTTTAGCAAGAGGAAGCTTGAGGTTTGTTTCCTGATTTCAAAAGTTTTTAGTTTTGTAAATTCCGGTATTCTGTTTTTGAGGTTAAGTTCTTCATCATCGAGGTAAACGGCTTCCTCGGGAAGTTCTTTAGCCACAGACTTAATTCCATTGATAACAGTATCAAAAAATGTTCTGAGTTTTCTGCTTCGTGTAGTTTTATCGAGGTCTCTAATCAGTGACGAGAGTTCAGGAATCACATACGACATCCGGAAATGGTCGGAATAGGCTTTAATAGTGTCGTATCCAAGCGGTAAAAGCGCTTTCACATCAGTAATCATCTGTCTGAATTGTTCAATAATCTTAGGACTCCCGGCCCTTATCCTTTCACTTATTTCATCTGCAAGGTTCAGGAGAGCCTTATCGAGAAAATTGTTCAGTTGAATTTCAAATTTGTAGATATAAAGTTCTTTTTGCAGTAGCCCTATTATTCCCTGATAGTAAATGACCCAATATCTGATAGAATCAAAGAGGTTTTCTTTTACTTTTTGTGATTCTTCGTATTCCTTAAAGAAATTTACTTCAAGGCCTCTTTTTTCGAGTCTGATCAGGCTCTTAATCTCATGAAGGAGGTTATTATAGGGTGAAGCAAAAGCGTATGTTAATCGTTTTTCTATATTCAGCACAGTTGACGATTGTTCTTCAATGTAAACATCGAGCTCGTTAAAAAACATCGCTTTTAACTCTTCATATTGCATATAAAAGACCGGCATGAATCCGAGACTGCTTTTTTCCTGCCCAATAGTTGTAATCAGGTCGTCGAGGTAATAGATAAAATTTTTATGTATGGCTTTCAGTTTTCTGAAAAGATTCAGTCTGTCTGCACCCGTTAAATTGATTGTCTCGAGCAGTTCAGTTGTGGTTTTAACATTCAGATAATACCGGCTGTAGTTTTTAAGATTAACCTTAACAACAGCGGTGTGATCGCCTGTAAATATTGTTTTCAGCCAGACTGTGAATTTTAGTTTTAGAATAAAAAACCGGAAGTAGAAGGATTTCCCCGAGTATGTAGCGTAGTCAATTTCGGTCGAAAGGGGATAACTCTCATCGAGCGTTGAGGTAATCTCGAGCAGATCATTAAGAAGTTTTTTGATGATGGTATCGGAATTGGCAAAATCCCGCTCCATCTTCTTTCTTTCTTCAAGTTTGTCGAGCAACACTTCTGTTTGGTTAATCCTGATGCTCTGAAGCGCAGCTCTAATAGCACGAGGGTCTTTACCCGATTTTATGATTGATTCAATACCCAGAAATTTGTCGCGATAAATAGCAACAGTTTCTTTCAGGATATCTTCTGTCTCATAATTTCTTTTTGTTACAAAATTATCGCGAAACTCATTAACAAGCTCTATTAACTTAAAATAGAGGTCAAAAAATATTTTATTAAGTTTTTCATCATAAAAATTGGGTTCTGCAAAAGCAATCTGGTAGTCTTCTTTAACTTTATTTAGTTTGTCCACCAAACCTTCTTTAACAGTGGTTTTTGAGGTTACGGGTGCAGTTGTTTCTTCATCATTCTTTTGATATACCAGAACAGCTCTATAAATAATTGGACCAAGAAGAAGATTCAAGAGAATCAAGTCGTAGATAATCCCTGAGACAAGGTCTGAAATCTGTGGTAGTTCTGTGGCGATAATTCCGGAAAATCCCAGCATCAATACACCGGTAGATATAAATCCCGACCAGCCAAATCGTTTTATTTCGGGTGGAGAATTTACAACTGAAACAGCAGTGCGTACAGAGACAAAAAGTGCGATTATTCTTATGAGGAACAGTGCACCCGCTATTGGCAGAAAGTTTAATGCACTGCTAAGATTGATAGTTGCGCCCGCAAGTGTAAAAAAGACAATAAAGACCGGTAAACTTAAATTTTCCGCTGCTTTTTCAAATTCCTCTTCATGAGAAAAATTGGATGTTATCATTCCGGCAATAACAAACATTAACAGAGTTTCGAGGTGGAACAGGGAAGCTGCATATCCGCCAAAAATTATCAAACAGATCAGGAAAAATGTGATTTCCATCTTAATATAACGCAGGTATAACACCGTCAAAACACCCAGAACTCCACCCGCAATTATCGTCTTTCCAAGATCGATCAAAAGAGTTAAAAGTGGATTCGACAAAACCGCTTTATGTTCAGGAAGCAGATACATCTTAATAAGAAAGATGGCAACCACGAGCAAAATGATATTTAGCAAATCTTTTAAAATTGAAGTACTGAGAGTCAATTCAACAAGATCATTTTTAATATCAAGTTCTTCAGAAACACCAATCGTCAGTTCGATCGAAGTACCCATTGATATAACCGAGATAAGCACACCCCCGGCTACAAGATACTGCCATGATATTAATGTTTGTGTAAATACGGGGAAAAGCAGATAAAAACCACCGGTGATCAAAATAAAAACAAAGAAAAACTTAAACAGGATTATCACAAATCCCGTTTTAATCACTTTTTCCAATTTCGAATACTTTAATTCCAATCCTGCAATAAGTGCTATTACTGCGAGGACAATATTGTTGACAACGGATAAATTCTCAGTTATCCTCTGATTGATTAAAAACAGAGGTTCAAAGTTCGTGAACTGAAACAGGGAGAGTCCAAAAATCAATCCGGTAAAAATATAACCCGTAACTTTTGGAAGTCGCATTGTCTGGAACAGTTCACCGAGGGTAAATGAGGCGAGAATTATAAATCCAACTACCGCAAGAGTTCTTGGGTAGCTCATTTCCCCGGAAGTGCCAATTGTTTTGGTGAGAAGCATCAATCCAAAAAGAATAATCAGGATGAAAATTCGTCTTGTAGTATTAATCATTTTGTCTCTCCGCTGATTTCTGACGATTCAACGAGGAATCGTTTAGTAAAAAAGCTTGCAGAAAAACCAAGTGTTAAAACATTCAAAATGATTGCAGAAAATATGATTGGAGTGTATTGATTGTTAAAAACAGTAGCGTAATTTATCAAAAGGGCGAACACGAGGATATCACTCGAAAGAAATATTATTCCCTGTCTCGAATGCACACGATCCTTTTCAAATGCTGCAATAAAAGCAGTTTTATGCGTTACAAATTTTGCGATCACTTTTATTAAAGGAAATGAAAGGATGACAACCCAGGCTGCGGTTGAATCGGGGAGTACCCAAATTATCCCGGCATAAATCGTAAGGACGATTGAAAGGGGAGAAATCATGCGTTCAATTGTATCGATTACTTTCTCTTTAATTCTGGAGAGATTCCCTAAAAGAATTCCCAAAATAAAGCAGAGGAAAAGGGGAGACAACCCAAGGTAATAAGCGATACCGCTCCCTAACATTGTTATTCCAAGAATCCCGACGAATATCTTTCGCGTGTCGGACTCTCTACCGAGGAAAATAAAAAATAATATACCGATTGAGATTGCAATACCGATGCTGATAGTAAAAAACTCAATCGGTGTCAACTGCATCGTTGGTCGCGTATTAAAATTATAAAATGAAAAAATGGCACCAAACATTATCAAAGAGAAAAACAGAGCAAAACGGGTTGCTGAATAAAGTGAGTCAGTAAGTTTACGGGTCAATTCATATTTTTCTCTGAACTTTTGTAACAGATATGGGGACGACATCGAGCCAATCACTGCAAGTGCATAAGAGGCTAAAAGGATTTCCAATATATTGTTGGTAGTGTCGATAAAATAATAGAAAAAAGCAAAAGCTGCAGAACCGATTATAACTGTGGTGAGCAGTGAGTCGTAAATAGCTACTCTGATTTGTTCACGATTTGTTTTGAGCAATTCAACCAGACTAAATTTCATTCCCCAATACAAACCGATTAAGCCTGTCACTCCACTGATTACGGGAGCCATTTTGCTCAGAATTTCGCTGTTTATGGGAGAAACAATATCGAAGGTCAGACTTGAGGAAAGAAAATAATAGAGCCCCGGATTCAGTAGTAAACCGAGTATTAGATATTCCATTCCCGATGGGAAAAAATTTCTACTTGAGATTTTCCTTAAGACCAAACCGGTACCTAAATAGCCGGCAAGAAGAATAAGGAGGAATAATGCTAAAGTTTCCATTATAGAAAAAGTTTAATCAAACTTTGAAACATAATAAATAATTAAGGATTATTTATATCCCCTTTACAATAGCAAGTGTTATATCATCACTTTGGTTAGTTGAGAGTTCATGTTTTAACACTTCATCTATGATTAAATCGAGAATCTCGATCGCTGAACGGCTCCGATTGGAGGTAATTAACTCCACAAGTTTTTCATCGCCAAAGAGAATATTGTTATAGTCCATTGCCTCAACCACACCATCCGAGAAAAAAACCAGAATGTCATCTCTGCCAAAATCGACGATCTCCATCTCATAGTTGAAGGGGATAACCCCGAGGAAAATTCCACCGTTTGCCAATCTTTCAACACTTTCAACTCCTGATCTTAAAATAATTGGTTGATTGTGTCCTGCGTTGATGCTGTAAAGTTTTTGGTCGGTAACATCAATGATACCAATCCAAGCAGTAGCAAATTTTTCAATTGTTGATGCGTCACACAAAACTGAATTGATGGTTTCAGCAATAAATTTTGGGTTGGTGCGATTGTCTTTTAGTTTGAGTACCGTGTGTAGCGTTGCATCTATTGTGGAGACCAACAGGGCAGCAGGAATTCCTTTTCCCGAAACATCTGCCACCAACAAGAGACATAACTCATCAGTCATTTTATATATTGAATAGTAGTCACCCCCAACTTCCTGTGCCGGGATCAGTTTTGCAGCAAATGACAGGGTGGGGAATTGAGGCAAGTTGGTTGGAAGAAGTTTCTCCTGAATTTTATGGGCAGTTTCAAGTTCTTTCTTTAATGCTTCCGCCTTTACCTTTGTTTCGAGTAACCTGGAGTTCTCTATTGCCACGCTACACTGACCGGCGAGTGTTTCAAGCAGTCTTACATCTTCAACAACAAAAGATTTGCCACCTTTTTTATTGATTACTGACAAAACACCAATCAGTGAATCATTTTTTAGTAAGGGAACACACACCATATTCCTTGTCCGAAAATTGGACATTTTGTCGTAATTTCTGTTAAATCTTTTGTCACTATAACAATCATCAACCATTTGAGGGATTCTGTGTTTTGCTACCCATCCTGCTATTCCACTGCCGAGTTCGAGTGGGAAGTTTTTTATGATGTTCTCGGAATATCCCTCAAGTACATGAAAATAGAGTTTTTTGTCATTCGGCTCATAGAGCATAAACGAACTTTTCTCCGCATCCAGAATGTATTGGCTGGCAATCATAATTTCATCCAATAATTTTCCGAGAGGCTTGTTTTCGAGCATTTTCAGAGTTACTTCATGCAAAAATTCGATTCTTGAGAGAAAATATTCCGTTTGGCTCTCGGCCTGATCAATTTTCCTTCTTAAGTAATAATGATTCCAAAATGCTGATTTAATTTGAGGTAACAATTGTGTGGTATTGTCAGATTCGATATAAAAATGCACAAGGTTCGAGTTAAAGTACTTCAGTAGTTTATCGGTTGATAACGGAGAACCAACGAGGAGTATAAAGGATGATGGAGAACTTTGACGCAAAGTAGCCAACATCTCCATTGTTATCTCTTCTTCGGGCAGAATTATGGAAGCCGGTTTTAATTTGGCGGCATCCATTACAATTCGCGCCGGTGACGAATTAACCGAAACTCCGCCGGGAGCAAGGTATTCCATCAACATTTCTGCGATTTCTTTAAGACTTGTAAAAAGTATTTTCATAAGGAAATATAATAATAAGCTATTTTTGTTGTTCTAAATATAAATTAATTGGAACTAATCCAAAAGAAATTCCATAACTCAGTTGAATATAATTTGATATTTCGATTAAACCTGAAGATTGTTCTCATCATTCTGTCAGTTTTCTTTATGGGAGAATTGCAGACCGTTTTTGCACAAAACGAAAAAAAAGAAATTTTTGCAAAAAAAATTGAGTCGGAGATTTATCTCGATGGAAGTGATAACGATAAAGAATGGGCAAGTATTCCCGGTGATTCGAGTTTTCTGCAAATAGACCCCGATCCGGGAAGTCCCCCCGCCTTTAAAACAGTCGTAAAAGTTGCATATACGGAGACTGATGTCTATTTCCTTTTCATATGTTATGATCCCGAGCCAAATAAACTTGTAACCAGGGAGTTAAAGTACGACGGGTTCACCTCCGGCGACGATAATGTTAAATTGATAATCGATACATTTGGAGATGAGAGAAATGGATACTGGTTTGCTACAAATCCACTTTCCGTTAAAAATGATGCGTTGGTTTCAGGCAGGAGTTATAATAGTTTTAATGAAGATTGGGACGCTATCTGGGAAGTGAAATCTGCAATCCACCCCGATCGTTGGTGTGCTGAATTCAGAATACCCCTCTCGTCACTTAAATTTCCGGGGACTTCAATTCAGAAATGGGGAGTTAATTTTCAGAGAGGTATCCGAAGACTAAGTCAGGATGTTATCTGGTCGGGTGCGGTCAGAAATGGTTTTTTATTGGACCTTACCCGTGCCGGCAACCTAAAAGGCATCGAAAACATTCAAAGAGGGAATCCAATCTACTTACTTCCTTATGTCAATGTTGGTTATGAGGAGATAAAAAGTTCAACCAATTCAACTTTTAAGGCAGGACTCGATCTGAAATATGGACTTTCAGATGCTTTTACGCTTGATCTAACCTTAAACACCGATTTTGCGCAAGTAGAAGCCGACATTGCCGAAATAAACCTTTCAAGGTTTCCTCTTTTTATTCCCGAAAAAAGAGAATTTTTTCTCGAAGGGAACAAGTTATTTTCATTTGATCTTGCCAGTAACAACATGGCTTTTTACTCGAGAACAATCGGTATATCGCGTGGGGAAGGAATTCCGATAATAGGTGGATTAAAACTGACGGGTACTTCCGGGAATCTCGAAGCGGGATTTCTAAGTGTCCAGACTGAAGGTACTTCTTCAAAAAAAACAACAAACTACATCGTCTCAAGGGCGAAATACAGTTTTTTTGATAATTCACACGCCGGACTGATATTCAGTAATACTCAAACATTTGAAAAATATAACAGACTTGCGGGAGTTGACTTGAGTTTTAATTTCAATAATTTCCTGGGTGATCAAAACCTTATCGTCACCACCAAATTGGCAGGAACCTTTGATGGAAAAATCACCCAAAACAATCTCGCCGGAATTCTCGAAGTTGAATACCCAAATGATCTGATAAACATTTATTCATCTTATGGGTTCACACAGGAAAATTTTAATCCTGAAACAGGTTTTATCTTTAATAAAGGAATTAACGAGTTTCAATTCAGTGCCGGTTATGCGCCCCGTTTTAATGACGGTCTGTTAAGACGACTTAGATTTGTTCCTGTTAATGTTGAGTTTGACCATGATCCACAGGGAAAAATCACTTCTTTTGAATATAATATTGTCCCTTTGAGCGTTACTTTTGAGTCGAACGACAGGATTGATTTCGAATTTAGCCGCGAATATGACAGACCTGAAAGAGACTTCACCATCTTTAACAATACGGTTATTAAGCAGGGTGAATATTATGGAAATGTATATGGCATTGAAGCCATCTCAAATCCGGCTCGAGCCCTCTATGGCTCCATTGGAATTGAATCCGGCGATTTTTACGGAGGAACACGATATACCTATGGTGTCGAGGCAACCGCCGCACTCTCAAGCAAGTTTGGATTTAGTTTGGGCTACCGCGTTAACGATATAAAATTTCCCGGTGACGAGTTACAAACCAACGAAATATTCACCCGTTTTAAATATACACTTAATGTAAATATGGCCTCTTTTCTTCTGTTACAATGGAATAATGAAATAAATGAGATTAATTTAAATTATAAACTAAATATCAAGCCATCATTGGGAAGTGATATATATTTGGTAATAAACAAAATATTGAGTACACAAGACGGATTAGTGTCCAAAGATTTTGTTGTTATTCTTAAAGTATCCTGGATGTTTATAATCTGATGCCACACGATCATTCACACTCTCATAATCATGGACATAATCACCATCATGATAATAGTGAAAAGGGGATAAAGAGTGCTTTCATTCTAAACCTTTCATTCGCTGTCATTGAGATTATTGGTGGTATCCTCACAAATTCTTATGCCATATTGTCTGATGCTCTTCACGATCTTGGCGATTCTGTTGCAATTGCATTGTCGTATATCCTTGAAAAAGTATCGCACAGGAAACGCGACGAATTTTACTCTTATGGTTATAAAAGAGTGTCACTTCTCGCCGGATTACTAAGTACTGTAATACTGTTCACAGGAAGTTTATTTATTATATATGGTGCAATCGGGAGATTTATAGAACCCGGTGAAGTAAATTCCGCCGGAATGTTTCTACTCGCTATTCTTGGGGTGGCTGTAAATGGAATGGCTTTTTTCAAACTCGGAACAAGTGATAAAGCCAATATAAAAGCTGTTCGTCTCCATTTACTTGAAGATGTAATGGGCTGGTTGGCGGTAATAGTTGGTTCAGTGATTATCTATTTTACGGGATTTACCTGGATCGATCCTCTGCTTTCGGTGATTATTGCGATTTATATTTTATACAATGCATTCATTAATTTGCGTAGTTTTACGAGAATTTTCCTCCAGGGGCTTCCTTCGGGAATTGATGAAATGAGTCTGCGAAGCCGACTCGAAAGCATTCCGGGGGTCGTGTCACTCCACGATCTTCATATCTGGTCGATGGATGGTTCTTATAACATTCTTTCGGTTCATTTGGTTGTTAAGGATGGAACTCCTTCATCACAAATAGTTGCATTAAGGAAGGAAGCGAAAGAAATAATTAAAAAATTTGATATTCACCATGAGACCGTGGAGATTGGATATTGCCCGGAAGACTGTGAGTATCTTGATTGCTGATTTTGAGTATCGAACAAATTTCTTTACTTTCGAATCGATTTTTGAACTTTTTTATAGATCAAGAACATTTAAAGTTTAAAAGACTTTTATAACCTGACTAATTTTGAATTGAAAGCTATTAATATTATATGATAAAAAACCTTGTGATTGTTGAATCACCTGCAAAAGCGTCCACAATCGAAAAGTTTCTTGGGAAAGACTATACAGTCACCTCAAGTTATGGTCATATTAGAGATCTTGTGAAAAAGGATATGGGGATTGATACCGAAAACGGGTTTCTCCCAAAATATGAAGTGCCTGCTGACAAAAAGAAAAAGGTCAGTGAACTGAAGAAAATGGCGAAAGAAGCTTCAACAGTGTGGCTTGCAACTGACGAGGACAGGGAAGGTGAGGCGATTTCGTGGCATCTCAAGGAAGCTCTTGCCATCCCCAATGAAAAAATTAAACGAATAGTATTCCATGAGATCACCAAACCGGCAATATTAGAGGCTGTTTCCAATCCGAGAACCATAGATGACCATCTCGTTGATGCACAGCAGTCGCGGAGGATACTTGACAGACTTGTAGGATTTGAGCTTTCGCCTGTATTGTGGAAGAAGGTGAGGCCATCCCTCTCTGCCGGTCGTGTACAATCAGTAGCTGTCAGATTAATTGTTGACAGAGAGCGGGAGATCCAGGAATTTGTCTCCAAGGATTATTTTAATGTTTCGGGACTTTTTAAGGTCAGGTCGAATGAAGGGATCGAATACAGTCTAAAGGGTGACCTCAATACCAAATTTGAAGACTATGATTCAGCATTAAATTTCCTTGAGAAATGTGTTGATGCAAAATATTCAATTACTGCTCTCGATAAAAAAGAAATTAAAAAATCGCCTGCGCCACCATTTACTACTTCGACACTTCAGCAGGAAGCTGCTCGAAAACTTCGTTATTCGGTGTCAAAAACGATGAGACTTGCACAAAATTTATATGAAGCCGGACATATTACATATATGAGAACCGATTCGGTGAATCTTTCAGATTTTGCACTTGGCGCAGCCAAAGAGACAATTACACAAAATTTTGGGAGCAACTATCATCATTCCCGAAAATACAAAACCAAATCAGCCAACGCCCAGGAAGCTCACGAAGCGATAAGACCTACTTATTTTAGCAATCGTAGCATTGCTAATCTCTCCCGTGAGGAAGCCGCTCTCTATGATCTGATTTGGAAAAGGGCTCTTGCTTCGCAAATGAGTGATGCAAAAATCGAAAAAACCACTGCTGATATAGGTGTTTCAACTTCTCAATACAAATTTATTGCAACCGGAGAAGTAATTCTTTTTGACGGATTTTTGAAGTTATACATCGAATCAAAAGATGATGACGACAATGAAGACGAGGATATGTCGATTCTACCGCCACTTACTGTAGGTCAATCATTGGATATGAAAGAGATAACTGCAACCCAAAGATTCACCCGACCTTCGGCAAGATATACAGAAGCGGCATTGGTTAAAAAACTTGAAGAATTGGGAATTGGTCGTCCTTCCACTTACGCCCCAATTATTTCTACTGTTCAGGACAGGGGTTATGTTGTAAAAGAGGAGAGGGAAGGTAAACCAAGGAATTATAACAAGTTAACTCTGAACTCTTCAGGGAAGATATTGAAGGAAGAAAAGACAGAAATAACAGGAGCCGACAAAGGGAAAATGTTTCCGACTGATATAGCATTCATTGTTAATGACTTTTTAGTTAAACATTTTCCAAATATTCTCGATTTCAAATTCACTGCTAAGATTGAAAAACAACTTGATGATATAGCAAAAGGTGAGATTGAAAGAGTGGAAATGCTCAAGAAATTTTATGGTCCTTTTCACAAAATTGTAAAAGAGGCACTTGAAACAGGTGAAAGAGCTGCCGGAGTAAGAGAGTTGGGGAAAGATCCAAAAACAGGACTTGATTTGATAGTTAGAATGGCAAGATATGGTCCGGTTGCTCAGATATACAATCCTGATAATACCGAGATAAAACCAAGAATTGCTTCCCTGAAAAAAAATCAACGACTTGACACAATTACTTTGGAAGCAGCGCTTGATCTTTTCAGACTTCCAAGAATTGCGGGAGAGTTCGAAGGAGAAGAACTTATGGTGGCAGAGGGAAGGTTTGGTCCGTATGTTAAACATGCAAGCAAGTTTTATTCCATCCCTAAAAATATCGATCCTCTCGAGATTTCAGAATCTGAATGTATTGAGATAATCACAATAAAGCGTACCGGTGAAATTGAGAGAAATATAAAGAGTTTTACCGAGAACCCTGAAGTGAAGATTCTTAATGGCAGATTTGGGCCATACATCACCAATGGGAAAGTAAATGCCAAAATACCAAAGGGGAGAGAGCCGAAAGAGATTACCTACCCTGAGGCTGTGATATTAATTGCCGAAAGTGCTAAAAAGGAACCAACCAAAAGGAGAAGGTCGTAAAGAATTTTTCAAAAAATTAGTTGTCTCACTTGCATAAAATGAACTAATTACCTATATTTGTAAACCAAATTAAAATGGTTCTGCGGGAATAGCTCAGTTGGTAGAGCGCAACCTTGCCAAGGTTGAAGTCGCGGGTTCGAGTCCCGTTTCCCGCTCAAACGAAAAATCCACGCGAGTGGATTTTTTAGTTTTGGGGTATTTTATGGCGCTGTACCCAAGTGGCTTAAGGGGAAGGTCTGCAAAACCTTTATTCGTCGGTTCGAATCCGACCGGCGCCTCAAACAAAGCTGTCACAATAGTGGTTCTTTCCAAAGCTGATATTCGGCTAACTACCGGAAACTACTATTGAGGCAGCTTTTTTTTGTTTTGGTCATTATTTTTCCATTTCTGCAAGTTAGATGTTCACTTCCGCTAAAAAAATACTTATTAAAAAATTACAAAAGAATGGAATTACGGATAATTCTGTTCTTGAAGCATTTTTAAAATGTGATCGTCACAAATTTATCCCTGAAGCGATGTCACATTTTGCATATGAAGATACTGCCCTTCATATTGGTTACGGACAAACAATATCTCAACCCACTACAGTAGCTATTATGACTCAGTATGCTAAAATCCAAAAAGGGGATAGAGTTCTTGAAATTGGTACCGGTTCAGGCTTTCAAGGTGCGATTCTTGCAACAATGGGAGCAAAAGTTTTCACTGTCGAAAGAGAATATGATCTTTTTTTGATGGCGAGAGAAAAATTTGACAAACTGGGTTATGGAATCCAAACAAAATGGGGTGATGGTTCAATTGGCTGGAACGAATTTGCTCCTTACGATGCTATTCTCGTAACAGCGGGTTCTCCATCAATTCCCGAACCGTTAAAAAATCAACTCGCTATCGGAGGGAGGCTGATAATTCCCGTGGGGGAGAGAGATTCTCAAATGATGGTCATTATCCACAAAACGGGTCAAAACGAATTTAGTAAAACAGAATTACCAAATTTTGCATTTGTACCACTTCTGGGAAAAGAAGGATGGACAAAAAAGTAATTGTAATTACCGGTCCCACTGCTTCAGGAAAAACGAGTCTGGCTATTGAGGTTGCACTTAAACTCAACACGGAGATAATCTCAGCCGACAGCCGACAGATATTTAAGCTTCTTGACATCGGGACTGCCAAACCCGATAAAGAACAGCTTAAAAAGGTAAAACATCATTGCATTGATATTCTCTACCCCAATGAAGAATATGATGTCTCGTTATTTGAGTCGGATGCCCGCAAAATAATGGATGAATTGTTTACAAACGGGAAAATACCCGTTGTTGTTGGTGGTTCCGGGCTCTACATCAAAGCTGTTGTTGACGGGATTTTTTCGGGACCTACAAAGGATGAGGAATTCAGAGCCAAAATGGATCAGTTAAAGGCAACTCATGGTGAGGAAGCACTTTACGCAATTTTGCAGGAAAAAGATCCTGTTAGTGCGGGAAAAATGTTGCCGGGCAACTGGAAAAGGGTAGTTAGAGCGCTTGAAGTTCTTCATATAACCGGGGTTCCCATCTGGAAACACCATGAGGAACAGACTACTCAAAATGATATTCAATATTTCCAATTTGCTCTTGATCTTGACAGAAAGATTCTTTATGACAGGATAGAAGATCGGGTTGACTCAATGATTGAACTTGGACTTGAAGAAGAAGTGAAAAAAGTGCTGAAAATGGGATATTCAACGAACCTCAATTCGCTTAATACAGTAGGTTATAAAGAGATGATTAACTATATTTGTAATGACTACAATTTAGATAGATGTATCGAATTAATTAAGCGCAATACACGAAGATATGCTAAAAGACAACTGACATGGTTTAGAGCAAATAAAGATATAAAATGGCTGAAACATGACAGCAACAACCTCCAAAATGAAATAATCAGTCTCGTTAAACAATAAAGAAATTTAGATGAAAGAAAAGATTCGAATAGCATCAGGTCAGGGCTTCTGGGGTGATCTTATTGAAGCTCCATACTGGCAGGTAACCTCTGGTGAGATTGACTATCTCGTGATGGATTATCTCGCTGAAGTGACTATGTCAATTCTTCAAAAACAGAAAAACAAAGACCCCAAATCAGGATATGCTCGCGACATTCCTCCCTTAATGAAACGAATTCTGCCTGTTTGCCGTGAAAAGGGGATCAAGGTAATCACAAACGGTGGCGGAGTAAATCCGGTTGCATGTGCTGAAGCGATTCTCGAGGTGGCAAATGAACTTGGAATCTCCGGATTGAAGATTGCAGTGATTGAAGGCGATAATATTAAAGACAGGATAGATGCGCTTATTGCCGAAGGGTCCGAACTTTCTAATATGGAAACGGGGGATTCCATTCTTTCAGTTAAAGAAAAACTTTTAAGTGCCAATGTCTATTTTGGAGCATTTCCCATAGTTGAAGCCCTGGGAAAAGGTGCTGATATCATAATAACAGGAAGAACCACAGATACAGGTTTAACTCTCGCCCCTATGATCCATGAATTTGGATGGTCGGCAGAAGATTTTGATAAAATGGCAGCTGGCACAGTTGCCGGGCATATTCTTGAATGTGGAGCGCAAGCGACGGGTGGAAATTTCCTCGGTAATTGGGAATCCATTGAAAATTTTGAAAAAATCGGATTTCCCATTGCGGAAGCCTTTCCAAATGGAGATGTTGTAATAACCAAACATGAATCGCTCGGTGGTGCTGTTACGATAGAGACTGTTTCAGAGCAGCTTTTATATGAAATTGGCGATCCTGCTGAATATATTACACCCGATTGTATTGCAGATTTTACAACAATCCAACTCAGCTATGATGGCAAAGATAGAGTCAGGATGTCGGGAGTAAAAGGCAAACCTTATACTCCGTTTTATAAAGTTTCCTGTTCCTATGAGTCAGGGTATTCATCATTTGCGACACTTACATACAGCTGGCCCCAGGCACTTACCAAAGCAAAAGCTGCAGACAGGATTTTAAGGAAAAGACTTGAAGCTTTGGGTTGTCGCTTTGAAGAATTCAGAACAGAATTTGTCGGATATAATGCTTGTCATGGAGCTGCAGCAAAAGAGATCGACGAGGATAATATCAACGAACTTATGGTCAGATTTGCCGTGAGGGGGGATGATTATAATTCAATTGACAGATTTGGTAAGGAAATAGCACCCTTGATTCTCACGGGTCCTCCCGCAGTTACCGGTTTTTCCGGTGGCAGACCAAAACCGGGTGCTGTGGTTGCATATTGGCCCGCACTTCTCAAAAAGGAGTCGGTTACACCTGTAGTTACAATCATGGAGACAAAATGAGAATAAAATTAAAAGACATTGCCCACGGAAGAAGCGGGGACAAAGGTGATGCTGCAAATGTTGGCATTATTGCCTATGACGACGATGGATATGAGATTATTAAAACTCATCTGACAAAAGAGAGAGTAAAAGAATATTTTACCGGGGTATGTCTTGGGGAAGTGGATAGATTTGAACTTCCCAACCTTCGTGCATTAAATTTTATACTTCACAACACCCTTGGTGGTGGTGGAACCGTGTCACTAAAACTTGACGCACAGGGAAAAACCCTTGCCGCAGCACTTTTAAGAATGGAAATTGAGATCTAAAAGATCGTTAACACATATTTTGGAATTGGAGAATATCAATGTTTGAAGAAGAATCGAGAACGCACAAGGAACTTTCAGTCAGGGTGAATAATTTGCGGAGTTATCTTTAAATTAGCTGAGAAGCAAGAACGAATTGATGAAATCAAAAAAATAAGTGAACAGGCGGATTTCTGGTCAGATCAAAGAATGGCACAGTCGCTACTGCAGGAGAGCAAAAAACTTTCCGATTGGGTAACGCTTTGGGAAAACATTAACTCTGAGACAATTTCTGTTGGTGAATTGATTGAGATGGCGGCAGAAGCAGAGGATCAATCACTTGCTGATGATATCAACTCGGAAATTATAAAAGTTCAGCAAATACTTGAAGAAGTTGAATTCAAGAATATGTTGTCGGGTGAAGATGATGGGAGTAATTGCATCATCACCGTACACTCGGGTGCAGGGGGAACAGAGGCTCAGGATTGGGCTGATATGTTGCTTAGAATGTACCTTAGATATTGTGAAACCAACAATTTAAAAGCAACAATTGTTGATATTCTTGATGGTGATGGAGCAGGGATAAAAAGTGCTGAAATTGAGGTGGAAGGAGAGTTTGCCTACGGCTATCTCAAAGCCGAGGCAGGAGTTCACCGGCTTGTCAGAATTTCGCCATTTGATTCAAATCAAAGGAGGCATACTTCCTTTGCGGCTTTATCGGTGATCCCGGAGGTTGATGACACTATTGAAATTGACATAAACCCTGCTGACCTCAGAATTGACACATACCGTTCCGGAGGAAAAGGCGGGCAGAATGTTAACAAAGTTGAGACTGCTGTGAGAATAACACATGTTCCCACTAATGTTGTTGCAGCATGTCAGAGTGAAAGATCACAAATTCAGAATAAAACACGAGCTATGAAACTCTTAAAGTCGAAACTTTATCGAATTGAAAAAGAGAAACAGAGTTCGGCAAAAAATGAGCTTGAAAAAAGTAAAATGAAAATTGAGTGGGGCAGTCAGATCAGGTCGTATGTGTTCCACCCCTACAACATGGTAAAAGACCATAGAACAGATGTGGAAACATCAGACACACAGGGAGTTATGAATGGTGATATTTATCGTTTTATTAAAGCTTATTTGTTAAAATTTTCGGCAAATTAAAGGATAGTCCATGAAAATATTTAAGCCTGGTGATGTAATCACCCGGGAAGGTGCAGTTGATAAAGAACTTTTTATATTGATTAGTGGTAGAATTGGTGTATTTAAATCCGAAGTTAAAGTTGCTGAGTTTTCTGAAAAAGGAATGGTTATCGGTGAGATGAGCATCATTCTCGAAGGCGAAAGAACAGCTTCATTAATTGCAGAGGAGGAAACAGTAGTTTTAAATTTAAATCTACCGATGGATAAACTTATTGAGAAATACCCCGATCTGGTTAAAAAGATGATGGTAAATCTCGCTGAGCGCCTTCAGGTTCTAACGCAGGAATATTATGTTCTCGCAAAAGGGATATCTCCGGATCAGATGAATAACGGAGAACCTCAGTAAAATTAAAAAAAAGAGGCTTGAAAATGATTTCAAGCCTCTTTTTTAACTTCAATTGATCATCTACTGTGGTGCATCAGCTGTATATTTTCCGTGGATATCACCTATATCTTCGAGAACCTCGTCGATATTCCCGACTCCGGCAATTCGTTCGGCTAATGATTTGCCATCCAATTTGTGATATTCCAAAACTTCAAGCGGAGTTCCACATTCGGGATATTCATCGAGCCCAAGTTTTGTAAATGTTCTTGAACCAAGATCGTGATTATTAACAAGAGCATTCAAAATAGTATCTCCAAGTCCGCCAAAATTTGAATGATCCTCAAGAACAAAGATTTTGTTATAATCTTCCACCAGATGACCTATCCAATCTTTATCAACTTTGTTCAACCATGGAAAATTTACAACCCGTAGCCCAAATTCCATTTTGTTCAACATACCGGCAGCTACAAGAGCTTCATGTAACAACACAGGTCCATAAGCAAAAAGAATTGCATCAGACCCCTGAGTCAGTGAAACACCCCTGCCTTCGGAAAGCTTGTAATCTGACGGTAGGGTGATAGCTTCAGGAGAAGGTCCTATATTTAATCTTATCATTACCACTTCATCATCGGAATTTATTGCATATTCTGTGACAAGTCTGGTTTCCAAAGCATTACAAGGTTGAAGGATTGTTGCATTTGGTATCGCACCAAACAATGAAATATCTCTTACACTCTGGTGCGATTTACCGGGACCCGCCGGGATCATTCCGGCAAAATGGCATGTGTAAATGATTTTTCTTTTCTCTGTCGAGTTATTGTAAATCTGTTCATTTGCCCGGGCAGCCAAAAAACTTCCAAATGTATTAACAATTGGAATTAATCCCATTCTGGCTATTCCACCTGCCATTGACACCATGTCCTGCTCGGCAATTCCATTTTCGATAAATCTGTTTGGATAAGTATTTTCGAAATTCCTGAGTTTACAGTCAGCGGATAGATCGCCATCAAGCACAACAAATTTATCATTGGTCTTTGCAAGTTCAACGAGAGCCGCACCATAAGCATCGGTTACAAACTCTTTTGTAGTTTTTGAGGGAGCGGGGGAGTTTATTTCAAGTACCGGTAATTCGATTGGTTCAATTCCAATTTCTTCTGCCAAATCTTCTATCAATGATTGAAGCTCTTTTAAACCGGCTTTAAAAGTTGCATCATCGGGGGCTCCTGAATGCCATTTGTAGAAAGCTTTTCCGGTAACGGGATCGATAACGGTGGATTCCATGAAGGAGATGCCTTTACCTTTTATCGTATCCAATATGATCAATTTCGGCTTGTCGTTTACAGAGTCAAGTCTGTTGAGAGTTTCAGAAATAGCTTTGAAGTCGTGACCATCAATTTTTTCCACATGCCATCCAAAAGCCTGAACCTTTTCAGTGAGGTCTTCAATATTGTTCACATCTTTAACCAGCATATCGGTCTGATATTTGTTGTGATCGATTATAGCAGTAACATTATTAACTTTTTGATGTGCAGTTGCCTGAAGCGATTCAAATATTTGCCCCTCTTGAAATTCACCATCTCCTGTAAGTACAAACACTTTTCCTGCGGCTCCTGTGTAAGACTTTGCCCATGCCATCCCTTTTGCTTTTGAGATACCCATTCCGAGAGAGCCTGTAGAAGCTTCAACACCTGTGATTCGAACTTCCGGGTGACCGTCCAGTCCATTTAATCTTCTTAACATGAGAGCTTTTTCTTCCGGCAAAACTCCAAGGGCATAAAGAAGTGAATAAAAACCGGGAACATCATGACCTTTGGAAGAGAAATAAATATCCCTGTCAGGGGAATCAAACCCCACCTCGAGAGTATTGAGTTTACGCAAGTAGAGATAAGTGATCAGATCAGCAGCAGAGAAACTGCTTCCCAGATGTCCTGAACCGGCTTTTTTAACCATAATATATGTATTGTAGCGGCACATATCAGCAAATAACTGTAAATCCTTGAAGTCTTCTCTGTTTAAGGCTTTAACCCTGTCAAACTCCGACTTCTGAATCAAACTGTACATTTATACTCCATCTTAAATTGAAAAGAGTTCTTTTCCACAACTCTTCCTGGTGTCAAATTAAATAAAAATTCAATTTTAAAACTAAAGATTTTTGGTCAATTAATTTAGTGCGGTCAGATTATGGATTTATTATCAGTTTTGATCTGGAACAGAAAAATAAAATTAAAGTATAAGACTATAGATTCAATAATTATAAGGACAGGTCATGAAAAAGATATTAACAAACTTTTTGATGTTTGTTATTTTATTCACAGCAGCTTTTCCCAATGCTATGACTAAAAAAACAAATGTTAAAAAAATCAATTTGGCAATACTTCTTGACACCAGCAACAGCATGGACGGATTAATAAACCAGGCAAGGCAGGAGTTATGGAGGATTGTAAACGAGATGGCAGCCTTGAACAAGGAGATGACTGATACAAAGCTTGAGCTCAGTATTTCACTCTTTGAGTATGGCAACGACGGACTTAGCTCACAGGATCATTACATTCGCATGGTTGACTCACTCAGTCAGGATTTGGATATTGTTTCGGAACATCTGTTTGGTTTGGTAACCAATGGGGGTGCCGAATACTGTGGTGCAGTAATCGATCAGGCACTCGCAAAACTTGATTGGAAAAATGACAAAAATGCAATAAATGTAATTATTGTTGCCGGAAATGAACCCTTCGATCAGGGAATAATTGATTATAAATCTGTGTGCAAAAAAGCAGCGGCAGCCGGAATAAAAATAAACACAATCTATTGTGGTAATCCGGATAACAGTGAATCAAAAACCTGGAGAGATGGTGCCACCCTCGGGAACGGAACATTTATGTTCATCAATCAGGATCTCGCTGCCGAAGAGAAACCCACACCTTTCGACAATCAGATCATCAAACTGAATGAACAGTTGAACGATACTTATGTCTATTTCTCTGCAAAAGGAAAAGAAGCAAAATACAGACAGGAACAGGAAGATAACAATGCCATGAAATCTGCTCCAAGTGCCGCTGTTCAAAGAGCCGGAGCCAAGGCAACCGAATTCTATAACAATTCATCCTGGGACCTCGTGGATGCCTCAAAAGATGAAGAGTTTGATTTATCAAAGGTTGATAAAAAAGATCTTCCGGAAGAATTACAGAATTTATCAGAACAGGAAATAAAAACTTTTATCGATAAAAAGGAAAAAGAGCGGGAATCGATAAAGGAAGAGATTAAAAAGTATGAAAAAATGAGAAATGACTTTCTCATCACCAATACTGATTCAACGGTAAAACATACTTTTGGAAGTGCACTGCTCCAGTCAATTAAGATGGAATTAAAGATAAAATGAAAAAGATTTGCAGAATCTTGATGCTACTGATGCTTGCCGTACCGCAATTGTTTGCGGACGGCTTCATCATAATACCGGAACCACCGTTTCCGCGTCCACATCCACATCCGGGATGGCGTGATCCTTTTCCACTCGAAGTTAAGTATCATGATGTTAAAGTTACCATTGATGGACTGACTGCAAAAACCAAAATTGATCAGGTATTTTTTAACCCGCTTAATCATCAACTTGAAGGGCAATATATTTTCCCGATCCCTGAAGGTGCAGTAATTACGGGATTTAAAATGTATGTGAACGGAAAAGAGTATAAAGCAGAGCTTTTGGATGCTGAGAAAGCAAAAAAGCTTTATCAGGATATTGTTGCAAAAAGCAAAGATCCGGCTCTTTTGGAATATACAGGAAGAAATATCTATACCGTAAAAATATTCCCGATTGAACCCCGTTCTGAAAGGAAAATTGAGATTGAATATTTCCAGACTCTTGAGTTTGATGCAGGTACTATAAAATATCTTTACCCGTTAAACACTGAAAAATTTTCATCAAAGGCTTTGGAAAAAGTTTCGGTTTCCACAACAATAAAAAGTAAAAACAAGATATTGTCGATCTATTCACCAACTCATGAAACAAAGAGTGAAAGGGTTGATGATAACAATTTCACAGCTAATTATGAAGAGAAAAATGTAAAACCTGACAAAGATTATTTGTTGGTTGTTGCAACCCGACTAAAAGGAAGCGTGATCGACCTGATGAGTTATAAAACAGGGGATAATGAAAACTATTTCCTGCTTAACTTTTCTGTTGATGATGCCGAATTCCCGGGTGAATATATTCCAAAGGATGTTGTTTTTATTCTCGATATTTCAGGGAGCATGGCCGGAGAGAAACTAAAAGCTGCTCAGGATGCAGTTGTTTATTGTGTGAACAGATTAAAAGATCAGGATAATTTTCAGATAATAAAATTTGGCACCGAGGCAGAGAAATTTTATAAGTCAATGAAAAAAGCCGATAAGTCTTCTAAAAAAGATGCTGAAGAGAAAATCAAAAAGCTTGAAGCTCTTGGTGGAACCAACATTGAGGAAGCACTTAATCTTGCAATCAATGAAAAAAGTGAACCGACCCGACCCTTTTTTGTTGTTTTTATTACCGATGGAAAGCCAACAATTGGTGAACGGGATGAGGCAAAACTTGTTGAAAAACTTGATCCTAAACTGATCTCAGGCAAAAGGATATTTACCTTTGGCATTGGTTATGATATTAACATTCACCTCCTTGACAAAATTGCCGTGAAAACCGGAGGTGTAAGAAATTATTCACCACCCACAAATGAAATCGAAGTGAATATCAGTCATTTATTTGAAAAGATTGAATTTCCTGTTCTCACCGATGTAACTGTAACTTCCTCGGGTGGAATTGAACTTGCTAAACTTTATCCAAACACCAAAATTGACTTGTTTAAAGGTGGCATGTTAACGCTTGCAGGTAAGTTGAATGATGCAAAGTCAGGAAAAATTACGATCACCGGAAAACGGAATGGAAAGGAATTAAAGTTTGAGAAGTTGGTCGAAATAGAATCAGAATCTCAATATGCATTTATTCCAGTTATCTGGTCGATGCGCAGGGTGGGGCATCTCCTCGATATCATCCGACTGAATGGTGAATCAAAAGAGGTTATCGATGAAATTGTATATCTCGCAAAAAAATATGGTTTGATAACTCCTTACACTGCGTACCTTATCCTCGAAGATGAACAACTGACAGGTAACCAACGGCCACCACTTGCCCCCGACCTAAAATCCGCCTCTGACAACTTTTCGACAATGCCACAAGGTGCATTTAAGAGTGAATTTGATGAGATGAACAGCAAGGAGGGGAAGGGAAGCAGCACTGCAAGCGAAACTATCAGAGACTATGCGGGAGCTGATCAGTTGAATCATCGTGATGTAGAAAAACGAAATATCGACAAAAATATCGATCCATCAGCTCAATCTCTCAATCTTAAAGATGCTGGCGGGAGAGCGTTTTATCAAAATGATGGTCTTTGGATCGACTCCTATCTTGAAACAAATACAAGTTCAAATGTTAAAAAAATAGAGTTTAACTCCGATGAATATTTTAAGCTTGCGTTCTCTGACAAAAAAATTGCAGAGATTTTGTCTTTGGGAAGAAATGTAAGATTCGAGTACGGAAAGAATATCTACGAAGTTATCAACTAAAGTTGTAATAATCTATTTTTCAGAGTGGATCGGCAGGAACACATTAAAAGTGCTTCCCATAAGCGGTTCACTCTGAACTTCAATTTTCCCACCATTTTTTTCTACAAATTCTTTGCAAAGAATCAGTCCGAGTCCGGTTCCTTTTTCGGAATTTGTTCCGTTTGTTGAATGGAAAACATCGGTTCTAAAGAGCTTGGAAATTGTGTCCTGATTCATTCCGATTCCATGATCCACAACATTTATTTTTACAAACTCATGTCCTGTTTCTGCACTGACTTCAACAGACTTTCCGGGCATTGAAAACTTAATTGCATTGGTTAACAAGTTTCTCATAACCGTATTAATTGTATCATAATCGGCAAACACTTCCGTACCTTCATCCAGATGATTTATGAGGGTAATCGATTTTGTTATTGCAGAATCAGAAATGAGTTCAAAATTTTTATCAATCATTTCTTTTAATTTCAGGCTACTCTTTTGAATCACAATCCTGCCGGTTTGTGATCTGCTCCAATTAAGCAGATTCTCCAGAAGCTCATAAGTTCGGGTGGAGGTATTATAAATTTTGTTTACGAACTCAATTTTCTCTTCATTTGTCAGGGATTCAAATTCATCCTCGAGAATACTCGCAAATCCAATGATTGATGTAAATGGATTTTTAAGGTCGTGCGAGATGATCGAAAACATCTTATCTTTTGTGGCATTCAGAGCTCTTAATTCATTCAG
>Ga0209570_1000836_pt1 | contig 24156 bp, 31 predicted proteins | sample EBPBio172007_DNA_FD_185861 | JGI IMG/M metagenome (GOLD analysis project Ga0209570, IMG submission 185861) | Wastewater treatment Type I Accumulibacter community from EBPR Bioreactor in Madison, WI, USA - Reactor 1_9/17/2007_ DNA (SPAdes)... | ecosystem: Engineered > Bioreactor > EBPR >... | reverse complement strand
CCGTTTTGCGTTATGGTGACTATGTTACCTTGACCGACAAGCTGAAGACTGAAACCGAAGACGCAGTTGAAACCGAAGCGACTCAGATTCTAGCCGAACAAGCCGCTTTGACTTTAGATGGTTTAGAAGGAAATCCTTTCTGCTACTACCACTATTCAGTATGCCAGCACTGCGACTGATCGTGATGAAGTAACCGCCGCTATGAAGTTGACTGTGGCTGAAATTAGAGAGGCAGTCCGCACAATGAAGAATAACAAGGCGAAGAAGATTACCTCTATGGTTGACGCTTCCTCTGGTTATGGTACTTCTCCAGTTGATGCTTGTTACGTTGCTATCGTTCACCCGAACGCTACCTATGATTTGAAAGGCGATTCAGCTTGGGTGTCCATTGAGAAATATGCTGGCACTATCAAGGGTGGTGCTATGCCAGGTGAAGTAGGTAAGTTAGATGAAGTTCGCTTCATTGAAACTACTGAAGCTAAGGTTTACGAAAACGCCGGTGTAGGCGCAGCTGTAGATGTCTATGCCACTTTGATTTTCGGTGCTAATGCCTATGGTGTTACCCGTATCTCTGGTGAAGCGATGAAGACTATCCGCAAACAGCTTGGTTCTGGTGGTACTGCTGATCCGTTGGACCAGCGTTCATCTATCGGTTGGAAGGCGAGTTTCGTTACTAAGATTCTCGACCAGCTCAACATGATAAAGATTGAACACGGTGTAACTGCTTAATAATGGCTTAAGGGGGAATTAAAACCTCCCCCTTTTCCAGTTAAATAATAATTAATCGTATGGCTAAAAAATCCATTGAGAAAGAAACTAAAGTAGTTTCAGAAAATGAGGCCTTAAAAACCCCAGTCGTAACAGGCGAGGTTTTAAAAAGACCTCAGACCAAGATTGAGATAATGAAGGCTAAGTTAAATAGCCAACCTCGTGTTAGGATAATCATTCCGAAAGAACAGAACGAAGCAGAAGGTGCTTTTGAAACTGTCCAGCTTAACGGCTACACCTTACAGATTAAGAAAGGTGTTTATGTAGAAGTTCCTGAACAAGTAGCGGATGTGATTATGGCTTCTAATAAGCAGATTAATGACGCTTATGTTGAAGCCGCCAAAAAGGTTTCCGATAGCGAGAGAATGGAATTTAATAACTAACAAATTTTATGGCTAAATCAATTCACGTTTCCGAAGCGACAGCCAATCAGAACTTAAGAGATGTTATTACCAAGTTACAGATTAACGCTTGTGATATGGTACTTAACACCGCTGGACTTGCTATCAAGGCTGGTAGCTCAGCTCTTGCGAAGTCTGTAAACACTATTATCGCTATGATAGATGGTGTTTTGGTGTCTAAAGCTGCGGCCGATATGCCAGCACTAGTTGGCACTATCGCTGCTTCTAAATACGGACTGTTTGTCTTTTCAATGAATGCTTCCGGTACTTTAACGACCACCCCAGGAACTCTGACCGCCGCCGCTCGAGCTAACTTAGTGTTCCCAATCGTTCCTGCTAACGAAGTTGTAGTTGGTTTTATCATAGTTCAAAATGGCTCAGCTTCCGCCTTTACTGGTGGAACGACCGCTCTTGATGCTACCGATATTACTACTACTTATGTGAACACTCCGTTCCCATTTAATCCGAATGCTCTCTCACTCTAGTTGGTTTATAGGTTAGCTCTTGATAGGGCTAACTTATTAAACTAATTAAAACAATATGAACACACTTGAAACAATTAAGGGGTTAGACATCTTTAAGTCTTCCCGGCGGATCGCTATGATTTTAACCGTAGCAACCGCTTGCGCCGGATTCTTAATGGGTTTAATCGATTCCCAGTTATTTATGGGACTTGTTACTGCTTTGGTAGTCTATAAGGCTTCTGACAAGCAATCCGCATAATATGACCGGTTGCCTGACCACAATTATCATATCAATTTTCTTCCTCTGGATATTTGCCACCAATCCCGACCTTATCTCAAGTTTCGTTAGACTTATGATTGATGTAATTAACCTAATCAGGCAACTCATTGGTCAGTTGTTCTTATGACTAAATATTCACAAGACGCCGAGATAGCCACATTAAAAGAGGCGCACAAAAATATGGCTGAAAAAATAGACGATTTGAATACAACCGTCAATGATGGTTTCGATAGAGTAATGAACAAATTTGATAGTCTAGATGATAAGTTCGCTTCAAAGTTGACTGAAAAAATCGTCTATGGTTTAGTGTCGTTAATTTTATTTGCAGTAGTTACTGCTCTAGTAGCATTAGTGGTTAGATAGTTCTTTCAAACAGGAGGATGCGATGAGACAGAAAAAGCGTACCTGGAAACGCTCAGGCAGACTCAATAAACACCATATCAAGAATAAGTGTCGTGGCGGAGGTAACGAACCTGAAAACATTATCCTCTTGGACACAGAAAGGCATAAAGCATTTCACTTCTTATTCGGAAATATGTCGTTTGCCGAGGCAGCACAGCTTCTACTAAGAGTTAACACTCTTAAGAGAGCTATGGGGTAGAAATACCCCTTCTATACAAATTAACCATCATTTTATGATGAAGTTGTTATTAGGTCTAACATTATTCGTAATAGTTTCCTATTCAGCAATTTTAGTTTCCCCCCTTATTAACATTAATAGATTTTCAGACCAAGCGAACTTAGCCTTAGTTTCAGGACTTGTGGCTTGGACAGTCTATTGGTTGATAATCACTTTCAAATATGGATGGTAGCAATTTATCACTAGAAGAAAAGATTAAAAGGTTTCCAGTTCAATGCTACTCTAGAGTTGTTGGTTGGATGACTCCCTTAAAAAATTGGAATCCGGGAAAGCAGAGCGAATGGTTAGAGCGTAAAGTTTATAAACAAAAATATGATAAATAGAATTGACCCAAACTTTAAGTACCTCTCACAGAGGGATGTTCGGTGGGGTAAAGTAAAAATAGGGAACAGCCAAATAGATGTAGCTCACTATGGTTGTCTTTTGACTTGTATCTCAATGGCTTCTTACTTATTCGGAGAATATAAAACCCCAGATGTAATCGCAAAGAAATCCGAACTCTTTACTTCCGATGGCTCACTCCTTTGGATTAACCTCGGTAAACTATTTACCAAGTTTCAGTTTAGGTGGAGAGATGGTTCAATATTTGATGGTAAGCCAGTTAGAAACGACAAGATGATTAAAGCCTACCTTCCTGGTGGTAAAAGAGCAGGAGATGGAGTGGTTATCTTAGCGGTCGCCAATAACTCTCATTGGATACTTCCTTTATGGTGGGATAATATCAAAGCAGATTACTTATGCGTTGATCCCTGGACTGGTAGCACTTGTTACGCTTTAGAAAGATACAAAGAGATTTCAACTTCAGCTTATCTGTTAAAGACCGGAGTAATGAAAGATAGACTTGAGCCTAAAGAACCTGAATATAAATAACGGAAAGGTGAATTAACCACCCATCCATTGACTGGTTGTTAGGATAAAGCTTACTTACAGTAACAATAATAGTATGGCATTCAATTTAGTTAACTTAAGGTCAGACGCTCGTTATCTGGTATTTGGTAATTCTACCCTAACCGATTATAGCGATATTGACATTGACCGCAATATTAATCGCTGGTATAACACCGTTTTAGGATGGGTTCTTTCTGCTAATGGAGAGTGGCAGGTTAACGGTGAGATTGCTACTGCTGATACTGTTGCCGGACAAAGAGAGTATATCCTTCCTTCCGATTGCTTAAAGGTTAATAAGATTTTCATTAAACCTACTTCCACTTCCGATTACTTAGAAGGTAAGCAGAGAGATTTATCCGCAGTTCACGAAGACACCGACAATTATAAGCCTTTCCCACCGGAGTTTGATTTACTGGACAACTCTATTTTCATCTACACCGATAGCGATATTACAGCCGTAACAGACGGGATTAAGATTGTCTATCAGACTGATTTGACCGAATTATCAAGCACTCTAGCACCTAATCTAGCAGAGCCTTTTAAGCGACTTATCTCACTTGGCGCTGCTCTTGATTACTGTGTAGCCAATGAAGTTTCATCTAAGGCTAAAAACTTAAATGTAATGATAGACGAAACCAAGAAGGAACTACTTGAGTTTTATGCCACCCGTTCTACTGCTAAACCAGTTATGATAGAGCCGATTAACATTAATTATTACTAATGTCGTGGACAAAACGAACAAAACCTGAAACTGCTTACAATCCCCGTTATTCCTATTTACTTATGGAAGACGGTGGATTTCTATTAAATGAAGACGGCTCTTATTTCCTTATTTCTACCGAGTTCTCAGAATATACCCCTTATTCCGACCGCACAAAGCCTTCTACGAGCTGGACTAAAAAAGTAATACCAAGCTAATATGCCTTCAAACAAAAAGATTTCACAACTAAACGAATACCTTGCCCCAGCCGAAGGGGATTTTCTGGCCGTAGTTGATACTGCTAACGGAGAAACTAAAAAGATTGATTTTATAAACTTCAAAGGTGATAAAGGCGATAAAGGCGATACCGGTGACAAGGGAGATAAAGGTGACAAGGGAGATACGGGAGACACTGGTCCACAGGGTTCTCAAGGTATTCAAGGTGTTAAAGGAGATACTGGAGCGACTGGTGCTACTGGTCCGCAAGGTATTCAGGGCGAACAAGGTATTCAGGGCATTCAGGGAGAGCAAGGCATTCAAGGTATTCAGGGTGAAACTGGTGCTACGGGAGCAACAGGAGCAACCGGTGCAACTGGCTCAGCAGGCGAAGATGCCTTTGTCTATATCGCTTATGCTTCCGATGCCAGCGGAACTGATTTCAGCTTAACCCCTTCTGGCTCTCTTAAGTATATCGCAGTCTTATCTACTGCTACTGAAATAGTAACCCCAGTTGTAGGAGATTTTACTGGCTTATGGACTAAGTATATTGGAGATGATGCTGTTGGAGATTTTATGTCCGATGGTTCAGTTCCGATGACTGGTGAATTAACTATTGCTAATCCTTCTACGCAACTTTTAGATGTTAGACGATCTGCTGTCTTTGATTTCGTTCAGTACCGCAGAGCAGTGGGAACTTGGGTTGATATTACCGCAGAAGCTGGCACTTCTCTTGGTACAGTGTCTGGGGATGTCTTAGACGCTATCGGAGATACTTTTGTGATAGGTAAATCTTCCCCCTTTAGCTCAATTTATATCGACTTAGGTACTGCTCGTAGTGCGACTGGAACATTTATTTGGGAGTATTCTTTAGGCTCTGATACCTGGGCAACTCTAACTTGTACTGATGGTACTACCGCCCTATTAACTGATGGTGTTATATCCTTTACTCCTCCGGGCGATTGGGCAACTGACAGTCAAAACGGTTCTGCTGCTTTATACTTTGTTCGCTTGCGAGCCGAAACTGGCACATTCTCAACCGAGCCGACTGTTTACCTAGTTGTACCAAATGATGGCCAACCAGTTGCCGAGGTTTATGCTAACGGTAATGACACTACTCCAACTCTTTCTATTAGTAGAAATGGTGCTGTTATTATGGGGGCGGCTTCTACTACGGCGACTACTACGAATAAATTGTATGTTAACGGCAGTGCGTATATTAATGGTGCGTTTGCTGTTAGTGGTGCTGTATCAGGCGTATCCACGCTATCCACATCACTTGCTTCAACAAACACTCCTTCATCCACTGGTTTCTTGCACATCGGTGGTACAATCTTAAACGGTCCGGCTGCTACGGCCGCTATTCCTAATCAGAACTCTCCTGTTACTCGCTTTTCCTCTCAAGGTTGGAACGGAGCTGTAACCAAGATAAATGCGATGGATATTTATCTTAATCCAGACAGCGAACCGATTACCCAGTCCAGACTATCTTTTAAGAACACCACTGAAAACGGCTATGCCGAATCTTCGGAGCTGATGAATTTGGATAATGATGGCAGACTTAATATTCTAGGGCGAGCGCAGTCTTCCTATGAAACCTTTGATAGTGTCCAGCACTTTATTGCTCCATCAACCTATACTGATGATACCCTGATAGTTCAAACTCTTGGCTCTTATACTGCTGATGTATTAAATGTAGTTGGTGATTTCCTGTATATCGGGAAACGAAGTACATTTACTAATATTTACCTTGACTTTGAAACTATAATGAGTTCTGGTACGAATAGAACTTTTGAGTACTGGAACGGCTCTGCTTGGACAGCACTGACTGTTACTGACGGAACGAATAATTGGGAACAAGATGGTAATATTTCCTTTTCCGCTCCTGGTGATTGGGCTAAGACAACGGTTAATAATGTGGGGCCAATTTACTATGTACGCATCGGCACTGCCTCAGGCACATTTACTGTTGAACCTACTTTAAGATGGTGTTTACCAGCCGCTCGTGCTGATGTATTTTCTAATGGTGAGATGGATACAGCAACTGGCTGGAGTGTAACTGGTGATTGGGCTTATTCGACTTTAGACCATACTTTTACTTTCTCCGCAGGTAGTGGAACTCTAAAGCAAGCCGCCGCTGACTTTGCTACTCCCGCCAAACCAAATACTTGGTATCGTTTTAGATATGTCCTCGGTGTTGCTGGTCCAGCTACAACGGTGGCTTGGATTGGTGATGAGTTTGCTCTTGGTAAAACATACTTTAAGACCGATTCAATAACAGCTGAAACAGATGTTTTCTTTCAATCTAATTCTAACCCTGGTGATTTCGTTATCTACACGACTGCTACAGCAACTTCTGGTATGAGAATTGATTCAGTTGAATTAATGGAGTGTACTGGTGGTGAATTATTGGTTACTGGAGATATAATCGGTAAGAACTTAACTGGTACAAACACTGGCGATGAAACAGTAACTACACTAGGAACTAAAATAAACGGAGCTACCGCAAAAGCTAGTTTAGTTGATGATGACAAGGTAACAATCATAGACAGCGAAGCTTCTAATGTCTTAAAGACTTCTTTGTGGTCTGTAGTTAAGTCCACCCTTAAAACTTATTTTGACACACTATACGCCGCCGCTCTTGGGACTGACGATAACTATGTTACTGATGCAGAAAAGACCGCTATTGGGACTATTGGAGATAAACAAGCGACTCTTGTTAGCGGGACTAACATTAAGACTATAAATTCCACTTCTTTATTGGGAAGTGGGGATATTGCTATTAGCGGAAGTGTGGCTGATGGTGATAAGGGCGATATTACTGTTTCAGGCTCTGGTGCTACCTGGTCTGTTGATAACGATGCTGTCACTAATGCCAAGCTGGCTAATATGGCGGCTAACACTATCAAAGGGAGAATAACCGCCTCAACTGGTGACCCTGAAGACCTGACCGCAGCTAATGTTCGCTCCATTATTAACGTCGCTGATGGGGCTAATGCATACGTCCATCCTAATCATTCTGGTGATGTTACTTCCGTGGCTGACGGAGCACAAACAATCGCCACTGGTGCGGTGTCTTTAGCTAAAATGGCTAATTTGGCACAGAACACGATTATAGGCAGAATTACGGCTTCTACGGGAGTTCCCGAAGCTTTATCTGCTACAAATGTTCGCACGATTATCAATGTTGCTAATGGTGCTACTGCCAATACTAAAGCCACAGGGGCGGAAGCAGACACCGGCACAGATGATGCTAAGTTTCTAACTGCTAAAGCCGCAAAAGACTCTCACAATATTCCAAGCGTAGCTCCGGGGACTTCGGGTAATGTTTTGACTTCTAATGGAACTGATTGGACAAGTGCTGCTCCGGCTGGTGGGGGTGACCCTGAGAATATAACTGGTGTTTCTACAATTCTTAGTGTTTTTAGTGATGATTTGGATAATATACCAGTTTTTGCTAGTACCACTATTTACTTAAATTCCAGACAAATAATAGCGAATTGTCAAAAATATAAAAGCGGAACAGCCCAACAAATAGCAATTACAAGTATTTGGGCAGATGCGGATACCGCAGCAGTTATGTTTCTTGGCGGGTTTATTTACGCCTATATTTTGGATTTGAATGTTGCTGCTAAACTTTTCAGATGCGCTGTTTCCAGCGATATAAGTGATGCTGGTAATTGGTCTGAAATTACAATTTCTGGAACGGCTCTGCCTGTCGCTACAAACTCTGGAATGGCTGGATATGGCGATAGCAAGTTTTGGTTTGTTGACTATGGAAATTCTAAGTTAATTCCATATACTCTTTCAGGGACTACCTTAACTTCAGGAACAGACGTTACGATTACAGGAGCTACTTATGAAGGAACAAGAATACGGGTTAATAGCAAGGGGATATATTGCAGATTTACATCAGCTCCTTATATCAGATTTGCTTCGTTTGCCGGAACACTAGATGCTAATAAGCAATATAGAAGTGGTGATACATCTGCCTTATTTGTAATGCCAAACAGTTATTATACTTATAACCTAGTTAATTACGTTAAACTTGATTAATACTTATACAATGAAAGTTCTTAATATCGACAAAGCTAATTTTCTTAAAGGAATGTCGCTTACAGTTTCCTCTGGTGACGGCGGGTTTTCGCCCGAAAGTTTAGGAATTGAAATTGATAGAGGTGTTAATCTTGGCTTACTTACTGCTGGTAGGTCTTTAACTGATTACAGTACAGGACTTGGTGGGGAGGTTGTTACTAATGTTAAATTCAAGGTTTCCGGTTCAGGTGGTAGTATTAAAAATTACTTGTTTTGTACTAACGGTAAGATTTATGAATCAGACCCATTAATTCCTCCTGGTTATTCCTTAAAAGACACCGCTACTCTGATTACTTTTTCCAGTAACAGCCACGCCATTGTATTTCGTGACATTTTATATGTCTCTGGGACGACTGATATATTTTCTGATGACTTTTCTTTCACTTCCCCAAATGATAATTGGTGGACTGGTACACAAGGAAAGACTGCTCTTACTGCCGGTGTTCCTCACAAATTATTTGAGTTTGGTAACATACTTTACTGCTTAAACGGTAACAAGATAGCTTCTTGGGATGGTACTACAGCAGTTGATGATGCGTTTACTTTACCATTAGGCTATATAATTACTGATGTTGCAGTTGATAATGACTTAGTATACCTAACGATTGTTAAGCACGTCAATGATTATTCAGTCTATACCGAAACTAAAATAATAGTTTGGAACGGTATTTCTCCTAATCAATGGCTTAGGGAAGTGCCTATTTTTTCTACTGCTATATCAGCTATTAAAAAGGTTGATAATGGTTTTATATTTTTTTCAGCTCGTAACATTTTCTATTTTGATGGATATAATTATCAATGGATAAGAAAGATTTCTAACACCCCAACATTTAATCAAGTTACTGCGTTTAATGGCAATATTTATTATGCCGACAATGGGGTTTCCTGCTATAACACAAGATTTAAGATTTTTTCAAACCCAGTCTATCTATCTTATACAATCACTATTAATGTTATAGATATTTCTTATTTAGATTACATTGACCTTTTCTATTCTGTTTCAAGTGTACCTAAATGGTCTAGGGCTTTGACTAACAATGCTACTACTGTTACTTTTTATAGCGATTGGTACGATTTAAGCCCTTCTTATATAAGAAAATATGGTTTGATTTTTTCTACTGCGTTAGCTACTAATTCTGAATATACAGTTAGATTTTATGATGAAACTGATAATGTTATTTTTACCGATACCATATCCAAGACATTAGATGGCGCTAAATCAGCTATTTATAAAAAAATTGATAAACATCTTAACCTATTTAAGATAACGATTACCTTCAATAATTCTGCTAATTCCCCGATTAAAGCGATTAAAGTCTTTTATGAACAATCAGAACATTTTACCGGAAAATAACATTAAAGAGTTAAAGGGATTTGTTGAGGTAATTGATTCATTACCTGACTTTTTTCCGAAGACTTTCTACGACAGCATAAAGATTTTCAATAATGAATTATATATCTATAACTATGTCACGGACGCTTGGATTAATGTCGGTGGTTCAAGTTCATATTTAGTTAATGCCGGAAAAGGAACGACCTTACCAACTGCATCCACAAATACAGACGCTTTTTATTATAAAACAGACACAGATACTCTATACAGAAGTAATGGTACTTCGTGGATTAGTATTAATTAATATGGCTTTTCCTTCCGCACCATCGAATGGAGATATTTACATAAAAGGCTCAATGCCTTATGTTTATGCGTCTACTGATAATTCTTGGACTCAAACATCTGACTCTTATTTAACTGCATCTAATATTAAAAATGGCGTTTCTATATTAGGGGTTACAGGTACTTACACAGCTTCGATGGGATTGAGGTCTTATGTAGCCTTAAATGGTACAGAAAGATTATGGTATTACCAAATAGGAAAGTATTACATAATAGGAAACTTTAATAATATAGGCGGTGGTCAAGACACCGCATTTCCAGTGATGTCTGATTCTACGACAAGGGCTAAGATAGCTGAAAAACTTAGCATTACCATAGATAGTTACGGTGAATCAAATGATGATAGTTCTACTCTTAATGTGACAGCTAAAAATACGTCTGGAGATACTTGGACTTTACAGGATGGTGGTAAAATACTTAACTACATCAAATCTACTTAGGTGTGGTATAATTAAACATATGGATAATTTTTACAAACAAAACGGTTCTTACTTTACCACTTCTGGCAAGAAGATTAAGGACTTAACCGAACTTCAAACCTTTGCTAAAGCCGGTGGCAAGGAAGTTTCCGCCCCGACTATTCCGCAGGGTTCTTCTGCTATACCTAATCCTTCTGCTATTTCCAACTACAATGTAACCGCCAATGTAGGGGGAACACTTTATGGCACGCCTAAAAGTCCGATGAATACAGCCACTTTTAACGCTGGACAGACCCCAACCCCCGAACTTCCTAACAGTAACCCAGCTCTTGGTATTTACGCTGACAGAAGTGCGCAAGATGCTACCCAGCAACAGACATCCTTACAAAAAGAACTTGACGCTCTTAAGGCTCAAAGGATTACCGATACTCAAACCGCTCTTAAAGCCCAGCAAGACAATCTAAAGTTCATACAAGGGCAAAAAGATGCTGATATGGCTGGTTATGACGCTCAATTTGACCCTCTAAAGGATAAGGCAGTTGGTATTTACGATTCAATGCTTGATTCGATTAAAGATACTAACTACAAGGAACTAACCCAGCAGAAACTTGACCTGACTAATGATATTGTTAAATACTCTCAGATGATGAGAGATGATCTAGACGCAGAAGCTTCACAACCCGGACTTCTTTCTATCTCTACTGGCAGACAGAACGCCATTAAGGAAAACTACACTTCTAAAATCTCTATCGCTCAAGCTGCTCAATCCGCCATAGACGGAAACTTTAACCTTGCCTTTGACATTATGGATAGGGGAGCGATTGCTATTGAAAGACTTACCACCGATAGAATTAACTTCATTAACTCTGTTCAGACTCTTTATTCTACTAAAGAAAATACAGCGATTAGCGAGGTATTAAGACTAACCACCGAAGAAAAGGAAGGACTGGATAACGCAGTTAAAGACGCTGAAACTAAATTAGCCAATATCCAAAAGAATAAAGAAACCATAATGGACTTAATGAAGACCAGCCCGATCGTGGCGAATAAAGCCGGGCTACTCCTAACCGATACTCCAGAACAGATGACCAAAAAGCTCAATGACTTCTATGTCGCTAATCCGCAGTATACGCCCGACAATCAAGCTGTTATTAAACAGGCTATCGAGCAATACCCCGACGCTGGCATTTCTTTGGGAGATTCTATCGCTACAGTTCAAAAGAAAATACAGTCTAGCAGGATTTATCAGAATGAAATAGGCGTTGCTACTGGCGGCACTCCCGGAACTGCTGGCGGCAGCCTGCTTGATACCGGCACTTGGGGCGGCCAATGCGGAGATTATGTCCACAAGATAGTTGATAATGTCCCCGCTCTTGGCAATTCCTACGAGGAGAAAATGGCAAGGGCTAATGTTTCTACTAAAGACTGGAAAGTTGGCGATGTTCTTATCCAAAAGACTAGAATGCCCTATGGACACGTTTCTGTCGTTACCGCCGTTGACGGCGATTCGGTTACCGTTACCGAGAGTAATTGGAACTTAGACGAAAAGGTTGGCACTAGGGTTATAAAGAAAGGCGACCCATCTATTACTGGCGTTTATAGGGGCGGGAATATAAAGGCTATTGCACCAACTACTGCTCAGGTTAATAATGTAGCTCTTAATTGGGCTGAAAGAATTAGGGATAATAAGGCTAAGTTATCTGATATTACTAGCGAGGTTGAAAAAAACAACCCCGGCCTTAAGAGCGAGGTTGTCGCCCTGATGGGGACACTTCCGCCTTCTAAGGCTCAGATTGATGAAGCTAAAAACTTCGTTGCGAAGTTAAAAGAATTAAGAAATCATAAGGGGCTTGCTACTTCCGTTGGGCCACAATCATTATCTAGGGGTGCGTTTTATATTTTAGGAAGTGCTGGCAAAAGAGATGAATTTACTGGTAAAGCGGATAGCCTGATTAGTAAGAAAGCTCTTAACGAACTTATCGAAGCTAAATCGCAAGGGGCTACTTTTGGCGCTCTTTCTGATAGAGAATTATCTGTTTTGAGTAACGCCGCCACTACTTTAGGCGCTTGGTCTGAAATAGATAAAAACGGTAAGGTTAAATACTTTGATACTACCGAAAAATCATTTAAAGATGAGTTGGATAAAATGATTAGAGATTATGAGGCGCTATTAGCTGAGGCAAATACCACGCAGTCTTTAGGCTCCTATCTCGAAACTAACCCGGCTAAGGTTAACGAGTATAATATAGTTTTACGAAATAACCCAGGACTTAGCGAAGAAGAAATATTACAAATAATTCGATAATATGTTGACACTAGAACAAATCAACCAAATTAGAGCAAAAAGCGGTTTACCGCCCAAAGCTACTTCCAGTCAGCAGAATTATGTCGGAAAGTATGACTACTTAAAACCTAAGCCAGGTTTTATTGATACTGTTAAAGAGTCCGCTATTAATCGTATTGGCGACGCTAAAGAGGCGTTAAGCGGTGATGTTAATCCTGTTTCTGCCGGTCTTCAATTTTGGGGAGCTGGTGCTGGTTTAGTTGGTGATGTAATCGGGGCTGGAATACAAAAAGTTGCCCCAGGTGTTACCGAGAAAATCGGCGAGGTTGCCGGCAAGGTTATGGAAACGCAACCCGCTCAAAACATTTTATCTTCTTATCAAGACTTTAAGATGAAACACCCGGAAGCGGCAAAGGATTTAGAAGCCACAACCAATATTTTATCGTTACTGCCTACTGGTAAAGTTTTACAGGTTGGTAGTAGGTCGGCTAAGGTTGGGGCTGAATTAGCAGAACAAGGAATTAGAAATACTGCTCCTAGAGTTATTTCAAGCGCAAAAAGCTCTTTTACTAATATTGCTAATAAAGCTTCTGATGCTATTACTCCATTAGATCCAGGTGTAAATACTGTATTATCAAAACCCACTACTCGTTTAGCACAATTAACTAAATATGAAAGGGCGGCTAAAGAGGCATTACTTGACTACTCTAAACCAACCCCACTTGAGCTAGCTGGCCAATCTGCCGAAAAAGCCTTAACTGCTTTACAGTCTAAATTAAATGGCTATGCTGAGGCTAAAAAAGCTATTACTGAATCTTTGTCTACTTTTAATACTGGTAAGATTGTTAATAACGCTAAATCAAAGATGAGGCAATTATTAAAAGAGCGTGCTGGCCTTTCTTTTACTGAGTCTGGTAAGTTTAAAAACGCTACCAATAGACTAAACGCTGTTTCTGACCCTACTGACCTAAAATTAATTAAAAACATTGACTGGAAATTAAGCCAGGTTGCGAAGAATCCCACATTCCAAAGAGTTGACGATGCTATTGATTATTTTCAAGACTTATTATATAAAAGAAACGGCCTTACCGCTATTCCAATTAATAAAAAGGTTGAGGGAATTATTAAGCAAACTATCGGAGAGCTTAATAATGAATTAAAGAAAATTGGCGGCAGTAAATACTCTGGTTTAAATAGTGTCTACTCTAAGACTAAACACAATTTTGATTTACTAAATAAAGCGTTAGGAATTGACGGTAATAAAGGGGCTTCTTTAATGAAGCAATTATTTAGTCCATCTGGAACAGCTCCCAGAAAGCTATTCTCCTTTATTAAAGAAAAAACTGGCATTGATTTAGTTGATGAGGCGACTCTAGCAAAGTTCGCAATGGAAAATATTGGCGATGTTAGGCAAGCTTCTTTATTGGAGCAAGTGTTAAAGGGGAGCGTCCCCACTTCTGGCAAAAGCCTGATTGAGTTAGCTGCTGAAAAAACCATTAATAAATTACAAAATCCTCTTAGTAAAGCTAGAAGAATCCTTGAATCAAAAAAGACCGCCAAATAGGCGGTTCTTTTTTACTACGATTTAAGCATTACCTCAAGCCCAAACAATACTATTAATATAAGTATTAAGGGCGGCCATAGAACACACAACCAGATTAACGCTATTGATACGATTAAACATCCCATATTATTATTGAGGGGCTTAACGCCCCTCTTTAGTTATTTAGATCGCTTGCGAGTTTCTTTCTCGATAACTCCGACTTCTTTGAGATAAATCCCTATCGGCTTTATCTTTTCTTTTAACTCGGCAACTTCTTTTTCTTTAGCCTCTAGTTGCTTTGTAAGGCTTTCATATTCGGCTTTCGCCAGTTGGATTAAGTCAGGCATATTTGTCGTGTTAACTTTTTAATTAGATATTATTGTCTTTTTCCCTATATTTAGGCATTACTTTTGGAGTTTAATGATGAAGACTATCTTATTTTCAGGTTTTACTTGGTATATCAAGTCTGGCTTAGGCAAAGGCCCGGGCGGTAATAATTGGCATGAACACAATGTTTATGTTGACAGTTCTGGTTATCTCCATTTAAGGATTATTAAAATTGATGGTCTTTGGTATTGTGCTGAAATATTTTCTAAAGATATTGCTAAGAGTGGTAATTACACATTCTATCTCGCCAGTAATGTAGAGAAGTTAGATAGAAATATGGTTGTCGGTTTATTCCTCTACGAAAATGACCATAAGGAAATTGACATCGAGTTCTTTAAGGGAGAGTCATTTTATTGTGTTCAACCGAACGATTTTCATACATTCAGGTGTAATCTTAACGGCAGTCATTCCAGTCACTCTTTAGATTTTCTCCCAACAGTTTCTTTTCGTAGTTTCCACGGTCATAGTGAGGATTATCCGATTGAAGAGTGGACATCTAAGTCCGGTAGTTCTCATAATCTTCCTAATGCCCATTTACACATTAACTTTTGGCTGAAAGATGGAGCGCCACCAGAGAACGGAGCAGAGATTATAATTGAGAAGGTGGTTTTTAAGTAATTGTCCCGTATAAGCGTTTTTTTCGTCTTTGGGTCATAATATACATCCCTGACACCTTACCCCCCTGATTCTGTATTTTTCATTTCAGAGACCCCCGTATTTATTGGCGATAATTTCACTACCCCCCCTTTTTTTAATGATGTTATCCAGACAAGGTTATTTATAATAGCGTCTCTATCCCTTTTATCATAATCGTCTTTTGCGACCAATTTTTTAAGAGCCTGTCCGATTGACATTCTCCCATACTCTTTACCCATCACTGTTACAGCCAGACAGGTGAGTGAACTCCAATAAGGATTGTTTTTTTCCAAATTTCTAAAGCCCATCTCTAGTTTTGTCATATTATTTATATTTTGAATTGAATACTAAGCCGTCATCACCTTCTTCCTGCTCCTCATAGTATTCAATATCCGGTGGTTCTTCTATTCTCTGAGTGAAAGCACATCTTGGAAACTGTGAACATCCATAAAAATTACCGTACTTACTTCGTTTGACATCTATTGTCCCGACCTTACAGTGTGGGCATTCTGAACCAAAGCCAATTTCAAATTTAACTCTCATATATTCTTATTAATTCTTTGAATAGTTTATTGGCACTTCCATATTTTCCCCTCTCTTTCTTTAGCCAAGTCTTTATGTCTTCACTTACTCTCGCCTGATATATTGGATAAGTTATCTTTGTTTTCTCGTCTTTCTGTTTACTCATATTTTGTATTACTATTTGTATTACAATTTTTACAGCCTTACGACTTTATTTCCTTAAATGATGTCTTTACAACTGTCTTAGGGTTCATCTCTTATCCAGGGAGATTACTCCTACAAATGATGTTAGAAACTAATTTAAGTCCCCTGTTGTCAGTCGGCGACAGAGCAGGGACTGGTATTAGCTCCCAACACAGAATGCTTTGATTTATTTTTGGCGGAAAAGTTTCTTATTCATAACCGCCAACAGTTGATTGTAAAAAAAGGCAATGTTCTTGATATATCGGCCTGATAGTCGTAACGGTGAAGAACGAACTACCGAGCTTTAGTGATATACCAATAACACTGCCTTCATCACCGTTAAGTCTAGTATAGCACTTTAAAATATTATGTCAAGACTCTTATTTTAATTATATTTGTGTGATTTATAAAGGAGGATGAGGTTATGAAAAAGCTCATCAGTATTCTCGTAGTTTTGATGATGACAGTAGTCGCTCAGACTCCTGTTGTTAACCAAATATCACAGTTTGTAGTTGGTCCTACAAGCGTTAACGATATAAAGTTTTGGGGCGATGATATTATTGTTTCAAGATATAGTTATGAGACAAATCCATTTCTGTACTACGATCAACTTATTCTTTTGGACAAGTTTGGTGAAGTAATCTGGAGTAAAGAGTTCGCGCCCAGAGAGCTAGGATCAAGAAATAATCTTGTGATTTCAAATTTGTTTTGTATATTTACCTTAGGAGATAGTATTTACAAAATAAATAAAGAAGGGCAGTTATTAAAGAAGAAGTTCTTAAATTCGACAGTGGTAGAAACCGCCCTTCAGCCTAATGGAGATATTGTGGCTTTAGAAACTAACAGGGGAGCAACTCCATCTAGATTTTTTGTATATAACGAAGAACTAGATTTAATAAGAACCGTTACAGGACAGCCTGGAGCAACGTATAGCGTCGCTCAGCTGGGTGATGCATACTTTATATCAGGAGATAAGAACGGAGGAGGGGTTGTGTCCAGCGTATCGAGTCATATTGCCCGATACGACACCACTGGAAGCCTTTTATGGGTTACACAGTTTCCAGATGCATTTAGAATGCGAATAGTAGTTAATAACGGAAGACTATATTTTTGTGGTGTTTCGTTTACCTCTTCGTATAAAAGAATGATGTATGGAGAGTTGGAAAAAGACTCAGGAGATACGCTTTGGACCAAAATGTGGGGAGCGCCTTATCCTGAAAATTTTTTAACAACTGCTAATTGTAGTCAAATAGACCCATCTCCTGGCGGAGGATTTGTCGTTATCGGAATAACAACCGCCCCTGGACAATCTTGGAGTGACTATAACCCTAATTTGAAAGTTGGGTTGATGTTAGGATATGTTCCCGGTCTAGATTATTCGTGGGTAAAAACTACGAGTGATTTTGGTAATATTTTATCAGGAGACTGGAAAGATAGCTTGTTGGTGGTATTTGGCGATCTAGGACAATCCCCTATAGTTGCTAAAGCTATCTTTTATTCAGTCAGTGGTTTAACTGCGATTGAAATTGAAGATGATGAGCTTGGGATAAATAGTTTGTTCCTTGGTCAGAATTATCCTAATCCTTTTAATCCTTCCACAAAAATTAAGTTCTCGTTAACAGAAGTGGGGCCTGTATCTCTAAAGGTCTATGACCTTTTGGGATCTGAAGTTGCTACTTTGGTTAACGAAGAGCTTCTGGCCGGAGAACATGAAGTTTCTTTTGAAGCTTCTTCACTGGCTAGCGGTGTGTATATCTATACTCTTCGAGTAGGTAAACACACTGAAATAAGGAAAATGGTGCTCCTCAAATGAAACTCCTCCATATAACGCAATTAAGATATTTTTACTATTTTAGCCTTTGGTAATTAAACTTTAAACATATAGGAGAATTTATGGATTTTTATGATGGTATTAGGGAAGTGGTACAACTTATTATCACTCAGCGAGGTTTACATAAAGTCAGTAGAGAAGAATTAGTATTATTCATTTCTGAAGATTTGAATGATAGAATGGTTACTGATATGATGAACCTGATTTATAATAATTTTAGTGATGAAAATAAAGCGATTTATCTTAATTTGTTAAAGGAAAACAAGATTTATGAGTCTGGTCTTTTTGCGATGAATAATTGCCCAGAGCTTAGTAAATTTTTCAAGGATGTAACATCTGAGTATATAAAACTTTACAAAAAATAGTTTTACTTTTATTTTAAGCGTGGTATAATATAAGAGTATTATATCACGCTATATGTATTTTGTTCAAAAGAAATGGACTAACGCTAAGAAGCAAGAATATAACGGTTTCCGATATGATTCAGGATTTGAAGCTGGTTATGCTCAAGAGCTTGACCTAAGAATAAAAGCCAAAGATATTAAGAGCTATGATAGGCAGGTCAATCTTGATTTAGTGGTTAATGATTTTATCGTCTGTCAATACCGCATTGACTTCATTATACATCACATTGATGGCTCTACTGAATATGTTGAGTGTAAAGGCTATCAGACTGATGTTTGGAAGTTGAAATGGAAATTGTTTGAAGCTCTTTATTCTGACAAGCCAGATGTTAAGTTAACAATAGTCCAGCAAGGTAATAGATACAAACCCCCAAAACTCCGCAAGATTAAATTCGCCACCCCTTAGAATATGTTTTCCGTCTTTGTCTTCATACTTGTTTTAATCGGTCTATATCTGGCTTTTGAGGCAGTAATGTTAACCGCCCTGGCTGAAGCCTATACCGCTTCGTATAAAATGTTTTTTCTTGTTTTAATCTTCATTGTTTTCGGATTTTACATCTACCTTACCCGTTCCCATACCTACCTAGTTATCAATTTTTAGAATCTTTAGACTATCCTCCAATCATTTCAAATTGTTTCCATTGCCCTTTAACAATCAGTCGACTAAGTTACCTCTGTAAATAAACAGAGGTATGTAATGGCTAAATCACTCCTAGAAGAAATCGCTAACCAACTGACCGGAAAGAAAGCAAACCGCCAAAGTAAGGATGCTCAGAAGATTATATATCAGATGAGGCAAAATGCTTTTGAGGTCAAAAGACAGGCTGAATTAATGAAGCTTAAGGCTAAAAGCAAAGGTTGGATTTAAGTGCGGCGCAAGCATAATGTGCCTGCCAATAAATACTCGGGGGGCATTACGCCCCCTAAGTTTAAGGCTTTACGCCTTCCTAGTAGCTTTAGCTCTCAGGCTTGCCAACAAAATGTCCTTATCAAAGAAAATAGCACCGGCCAGCTTAAAATAACCGGGGAGCTTATCTTTTGACAGATAAACCCATTTACTGCTTTTGCCGAGCAGTTGGGCGACTTCTTTGACGGACAGATAAGGGGAGTTCATATTAACCTCGTTTCCCTATCCACCATTTTATTGTATATGCTCACCCGACACCTAAACACATTACTAGATTTTACCAACAGCAATTTAACAATCAGAAGGAACATAAACAATGGCTCAGTATTACAGAAGACTCAGCAAAGGAATCCGGTGGTTTTATAAGTTCGATTTGAACGGTAAGACCTATCGAAGTGAGAGCATATATCTCTCAAAAAAAGAAGCGGCAGCAGCCGAGAGGGATAAATATAACCAGCTCGATGGAGAGCGTAGATATGGAAAGCAAGATAAACCTATCTCACTTTCTTCCGCCATCGCTGATCGGCTCAAGTTTCTTGAAGTCAAATACAGCAAGAAAAACCTAATTGATAATATTCACTATCTTAAACTATTCTCTAACTTTATCGGTAACCCAGATATTAGAGAGATAAGCAGAAAAGATATTGATGACTTTCTAATAGATTATTCTTCTTTGATGGCTGAGAGAGGCTTGGATAATTATCAGGTTAATGCTTCCCTTAAGACTATCAAGGCACTCTTTAATCATGCAATAACCAGACACGATTTAATCATTAAAAACCCTTGCCAAAGGATAAAGAAGTTTCCCATTAAAAAGCACTTAAAGTATATTCCCTCTGATGAGGAGATAGACTTCATAAGGACTAAACTTAACCGCCGGCAATTGCTTTTATTCGATTTCGTTATGGCTACCGGTTGTCGTATTAATGAAGCCCTTAATCTTGATTTCTCTGACTTTAAGGATGACTATATTATTCTCTACACCAGGAAGTCACAAAACAGTGATAGAATACCTAGAAAAGTCCCCTTCCCCGCTTGTTTATTGGGTATAAGAGGGAAGGGAAGGGTATTTCCTGACTGGCAAGATACCCCAAAGTTCTTAGATAAAACACTAAGAGCTAACGGGAAAACAGTTTGGGGATGGCACTCTTTGAGGCATAGATATGCGAGTATACTTTCCAAGTCCGGAGAGCCTATATTCACTATAATGTCTAAGCTTGGTCATTCTAACTTGCAGACTACACAATTATATTTACAGATGCTTCCGTAATCGTCACCAAATCGTCACCAGAGATGTCGACTATTTAAAATAACAAAAGCCGTAACTCGTTTGAATTACGGCTTTTATCTTTTGTGGGCGTTCAGGGATTCGAACCCCGGACCCTCTGCTTGTAAGGGAAAGGGACAGTGTTGTAAGTGATTGTTATATAAGGAGTTATGAATATTCTGTTGCGGTATTGTTGCTGTATTTGAAGTTTACATAGCAAGATTTAACCTATTATACTAAGTGTTTAAATTGCACACCTTTATTGAATCGGCGTTATATCGTGATACTGAGATAACCACTAACTAATCAAGTACGACCTCCTACGTGACAGGCAGTAGGCTCCTGGTATAAATAATTGATTTTAAAAAGTATCGTGAATTAGTTTGGATAATTTGAATTTCTTATCACGGGCCCACTTATATCAAACTGGTTGTCAGTTTCCTCTCAAAAAGTGGTAACCAATCCTGGCTTTGAAACCAGAAAACAAGCGGAGTTGTTAACGGGACATTGCGAAAAGTAATATTTAAACCCCCAAATCCAATAGGATTTTCGGATACTAATCCACACCCTAACGGTCGATTTCTGAAATTATACTTTTCTTTTGAAGTCTGATACAATTCAAATGACTTTTCAAATATAATCTTCTCAAATAAATCCCGATTTAAAGGACTGCTAAAAAATGTTTCTTCAATGGGATGATCTTCGGGTCTAAAATAGATTTTATTCTTGTTAGGCATATCAAACAAATCGCATAGGATATCAGGGAGTAAGACACTTCGCTTGGGGAGTACAAAGTTCAATTGAGAATAAGGATCGGAAAGGTTATTTTCAATTTTATCACGGAAAATAAAATCAATCATATGGGAAGGGTTATTTATTGAGTTGTATTTTATTCTCCTTAAGACCTTTCCAACTCCCAAAGTGTGCACTGCTAAAAACATTGTTATAAGTTTTTGCCCGTTTTCAAACATGCGATCGAAAGAAATCCTTTTATCAGTAACAAAATTACTAATATCCCTATAAAACGAATATCCTGTGAAAAGAAAATCGTCTATATATAAAAAATATCTAATCTGCTTCTTGGGTCTGTTTCTTATATCTGTACTATATTCTTCAATAAACCAGTTCTGAATAATGTTAATAAGAAATCTTTGACTTTTGTGAACTGGTTGACTTTCAATAAACAGAGAATGATCAAAGAAATCAACGGGATTGGAATACCCATATTTTTCAGAAGTTGATATAAAAAGCGATATCAGTGTGAATTTTGTTTGATCAAATGAAAAATACCTCTTCGGTAAAATAAAATTCAATTCATCAAGTAAAATCTGCTGATCTGAATCGTTGAATTGATTTAACCAAGATTGTATCCTTGAGGTGGACATAAGATCGGAGGGGTATTGATAATCCCTGATCAAACTAAAAAGTTGATCTACATTACCATTTTTTACTTCCGTTCTTAAATCTTCTATTTTAGAACCTTTTGGGTTTAATTTTAAGTTTTCACTCAAGTCATTCATAATTAGTGTACTTAGTGTCCTGTCCTTTCCCAGATGTCATCGGCTGACAAACCCTCTGCCGAACCGTCATATCCGAGATAATCTATTAAGTCCTTTACAGTATCTCCTTGATCAGAGGTATCTCTATCAAACTCAGCTCCATATCCACTTCTTCCCCCATCAAAATCTTCCACATCCTTTTCCTGCTCCATCCATTCTTTGTAATTGGAAATATCTTCTTGAAGGTCATGAACTGGTTTTAAGCCTGAACTTAGTCTGAGCAGATTGTAAAGTTTTTCAAAATTGGACTTCAAACTGAATATTAATGTGAATTTATTTTCTGTATCAAAATGATCGCCGTATTCTAAGATAAATTTGCGGATTTCTTTAAGAATCAGAAATTCAAGTTCATTATTCTTACCATTCATTATTCACCTCAATTTTTAAATTTAAGTCTAATCAAAAGGGTAACCGGTTCCGAAGTTCAGTCTGTGCCTCCTCGACATTTAGCGATTCTTTTAGCATTAAAATCATGTTTTCGCTAAATTCAATTATCGATTCTGTGGATTTTTGATCAACTTTTGGTTGGTTTACATTCTCATTAAGTTTCTCTATCCAAAACTTGATTAACCTTATTCTCAACTCTGCATAAAAATCTTCCAACATTTTCATTTCCTTTGTTTGTTTATGTTCGTAGCAACCAATACCATCTCACCCTATTCTGCAAATTGGGTTCTAATAATTTTGTTTCCTGATTTAAAATATGAATTCCCCGCTAACTCAAAAATAAAACCAACATCGTTGCGATTTCATTATAGAAAATTCTGACCTGACACTAGGATTTAAAACTAATCTCATAAATCTACTTTTAAATTAAACCCATCTCACTTAGAAATCTGGAGGGTTTCTTTGGCCATCTATTATACTGATTCGCATAGCTCAGATTATTAGATAAACCTTTTTTATTATTGCCCTCATCTCTTTTGATAAATTGGAATTTCTTTATATTTGAAATCCAATTCTGCGTTGATTGCTGGTAAGAGAGCTACGATTAACTCTGTAATAGTAATGAAATCTTCGTCTGAATAGACTAAATAGTCAACTTTTCCTGATTCTATAATTCTAACTGACACATCTGGGAAAAGAACCCTTTCTCCCGCTTTAATTGTAATATCAGAAAGGCCTGATTCACTTACATTGACCGTGATGTCTGAAAGTCCAGACTTTGTAATTATGAAATCTGCATCTTTAATGGACCCTGTTATCCCCACCGTAAAATCTGCAAATAGCACATTTGTTCCGATATCAACTTTGATATCAGGGAAAAGGCAATCATCAGATATTTCCACTGTTAAATCACAGAGTCTATTTTTATCGCTTATCGAAAATATTATCTGGCCAAAGATGAATGAGTTAAGAAACAAAAAACAAACCAGTATCATTGTTCTCATAATGTTGCCTTTAAGTTTTGTGGTTCAAATGTTCACCCCAAGCGAAAAATTTAAATTAGCCATTATAACACTATCCTTAAAACTAATTGAAAAATACTTATATTTTGCATATCTGTCTCATCACGGATCTCCTAAACTTAACATTTAGTATCTGTCGATCTTACCAGGTACTAATAGTCACATAGAGGCCACACTTTATGTGTACAAATTAATATTTAGCAGATAATCAGATTAATTCTTCCCAAAAACTGCTAAAGAATTAATTGAAAATTGCCTAAGAAATATAGTTATATATTTGAAATATATTCCTTTTTGTTATAAATTTGCAGTAAATCGGATGAGCGTTTTAATTATGTCGAAACAATATATTAAATCCATCTCCTAAAGCAAAGGTAGCTACAAGCCTTTCCGGTTCTACAAAAGATGGACCTTGTCTGGTCATCAATTAATTTTAATCTTGACTTGACGTACACAGAAGATATTTGGTTAATATCCGCTAAAACTATAATTTGTAGTCAATATTAATGATATTTTTCTAATATTGTTGTAAGACTTTTCAGTTTCATAAAAATAGAATTTTAGTGGATTATGGTCAATCATCAGGAACTCTCTTCACTTATTTGGAATGTGTGCGATGATGTGTTGCGCGGTCTCTTTAAACCACATGAATATGGAGATATCATTCTCCCGTTTGTG